>Ga0209344_10001468_pt1 | contig 30466 bp, 29 predicted proteins | sample Cruoilmetagenom6_FD_187293 | JGI IMG/M metagenome (GOLD analysis project Ga0209344, IMG submission 187293) | Oil polluted marine microbial communities from Coal Oil Point, Santa Barbara, California, USA - Santa Barbara Oil Seep Sample 6 (SPAdes)... | ecosystem: Environmental > Aquatic > Marine... | reverse complement strand
GTGCCTTGTTTTCGGCCTTGATTTTATCGAAAGCTTCTGAAACGATTTTGTTTCCCAATTTTTGAGCGTTACTTCTAATTTCTTCTATGTAATTTCCTATCCTGCCGCCCATAGTATGCAATCCCAGACCGGTTGTTTTAGGAAGTTCATAAACATTTATAATATGAATTTCACTATTTGAGGATAGGGTCATTTTTATAAGTTCGTGAATGGCTACTTTACTGAAATCTGAACCATCTATGGCCAATAATATTTTCATAATTTGAATGTTTTAGTTGGTTGACATTTCTTTCGATTTTATAAGTTTTCTCCAATACAAGTGTTCATATAATCCAGACCAATACATACCAAAGGTGAAAGCGAACAGTAACTCTTCAATTGGGATTCCCAAAACAAGAATATGGGTCAGGTTGTCCAGATTCCAGTACAACTCCACATATTGGGGATAGAACGGAAGGATGCTTCCGAAATAAATGAAGTACAGTATGGTAAACAAGATTCCTCCAACCCATATCTTTCCTTTTAAATCTGGGCGACAGTACAATGTTGCCAAACCACCAAAAAACATTGCAATGATGCCACAATAGATGTGGTTAAGCGTGGTGAAAAGACTAAATATGACGAATACAATGGCTGGAACAAAAAGTATATAAATATGTAGCTTATGTCTTTGGTGGCTCCGTTCGGTATGAGGCATATCTATATAGCCTTTTTTGAATATCAGATTATACAATACCGTCCCTATTCCGCCAATGGCAAAAGAGAAGATAAGGCTCTCAATATCAAAACCTGTTCTTTCCGCTAAATGGAATAAGGAAGGTGGCATCCAATATTCTGGTACAAATAATGGTTCTGTTAAACCAAAGGGCATCGTAATAAGGCTCATTTTGAGCATTTCTTTTCTATACCCCTTTTTTGACAAATAGATTATTGCCCAAAGAGCAAGAATTATAAGAGACCATATGAACCAGACATATTGCATAAATTTTATTTTACTCTCTTATTTTTTTTTGACTTTTATTTGCGCATTATAAAAAGCCGCAATACAGGCACCTATTAGCCATCCTAAAATGAATATCTGTACTATTCCCAAACCAGCTTCCCATAGTGGCACATCCATCCTGATAATGCTTGTGGTATCTAAACCGTGCAATAGGCTGTTGAAAAAATCGATAGTGGCTTCTCGACCTGCTGTTGACATAACTATCATACAGCCTAAGTAAATTAGTGCCCCCGTAAGACCGAAAGCAAATCCGAGTTTTTTTACGTTTAATCGATACATAATTTTAAAGTTTTGAGTTAGTTGTCTGATTTTAATATCTTTTTTGATTCCTCAAATTCTTCCTTGGATATTTCGCCTTTTGCAAAGCGGTTTTTAAGAATATCCAGTGGGCTGTCCTTCTTTGTTTTTTGATAAGGGATATCTGCTGGGATAAAGAATATCCAAGCCAATAAAATAATCCATATAATCCACCATATTAGGTGCATACCTCCAAAATGTCCTTCGTAAAAATGCATAATTTTTGGTTTTAAGTTGTTGTTAATTTAATTCTGTAATTGTATAACCATTGAGCCCATCAAGTTGCTTTTGTAATTCGGCAACAGAAAGTGCTTCATTCATCGTGATAAGTGCAGCACCTTTTGGTGCCAAAAAGATCTCTGCTTTTTCTATATTGGGATGTTCTTCTAAAGTCTTTTTTACTCTTGATACACATCCACCGCAGCTGATTCCGCTTATTTGAAATTTTTGTTTCATCATTTAGTATTTAATGGTGATGATGCCCTTTGTGTTCATCTTTTGGTTCTGTTTTTGAAACATCTTTACCGTGTTCGTTTTCTCTTTGTCTATTCTGTGAATGATTGTGCCCACCGTGGCGATGTGAACCGTGAGGCATAAATAAGTGACAAGCAAACATAAAGAGGATGAAGATGAATAGAGACGAACTGCTTCCTATACCTAATGATGGTGCAAAAAAGATAAACAGTAATGGTAATCCACAACCGATGACCATCCATATCCAGTGATTATTTTTCATTGTTGTTTATTTTAAAAGTTAAAATTAATGATGCTCGGTATGCTCACCTTTGGTTGGACTATCCATATCGTCCATCTTGTCCATACCCTGCATATCCATTCCTTTTTCGCCCATCATCTTTGAGCAGGATTCCATACAGTCTTCGCTCATCATCCCTTTTTCGTGCATCATTTTCATCATAGTGCCCATCATTTTGCCGTCATTCATCATTCCGTCCATCATTGAGTGCGTCATTGTACTGTCTTTCATCATCATTTGCATTCCTTCTCCTTGCATCATTGAGCTCATCATTTTTTTGTTGCCCTGCATCATTTGCATTGCGTGTTGGTTATCGTGCATACTTTCCATAAATTCGGTCATATAGTCGTGATTTTTGGAAATGGCATTAAAAACTTCTGTGCGAGTTTCAGGGTTTTCCATTAGTGCCTGAGTGTTTGTTTCTTGTTTGCAACTGTTTAAGCTTAAAAGCCCAACTGCCGATAAAACAATTAGTAGTGTTTTCATAATTTATTTTTTGAGTTAAACATTTATTTTAATTTTTATAAACCCATTCCCAACAATCTAAATGTTTATAGTTGAGGGAATGGATTATCAACTATTAATTCGCAGATTTTAAAAAGGTTATAATCTTTTTGAATTTCTTATATGTTATGTGTATTTTCAATATTATTAGATTTTTTTTATACGCCACTTCTTATTATTACCTTTAACTGCCACCAAATTTTCCGAAATCAATTTTGATGTGATGGCAGGTGGATTTTTATCATTCTTATCTTTTGGCGAGACGTGAATGGCCAATTGCGTTAAATGGTCAATGGTATTACCATTCTCATCTATAACAAGCTCAAAATAATGGTAGTTTACCACGTCTTTTTTGAAAATGTCATTATACCCAATGGTTTCTTTTTCAACTTTTAACGCCAATGCCTTACCGTGTTCAAAGTTGGTGGCATTGAGAAATTGTGGTGTAATGACGGTTTTCCCACTTTTATCGATATAACCATAATAAAGAACACCGTTTTTTTGATGGGCAATTAAGCATTTCCCATTACTGAATATGGGATAGGCAGCATTTTCCGTTTTAGTTAGCACTAAATCATTTCGAAAATCAACGGTTAATTGTCCATCGCGGTCAATGAATCCCCATTCGTTTCCTTTTTTAATCGCAGCCACGTCATTATTAAAGGGCGAGATATAATCTATATTTTCTATAGTTTGTGCAATCCCCAGAAAAGGAATCAAAACTAATGTGATGAGTAGTTTTTTCATTTTTTTTGATTTAATACGGTAAAATTAACAACTGGCACAGGCATTTATCTGCACAACTTTCGTTGTTATCTATATAATTTCATCATAAAAACTTCGTTTCCAGTTTTCAGTATTTTTATAATCGGTCATACTCATACCAACAACGTCTTTAAACTGTCTAGACAGGTGGTTTACACTACTGTAGTCCAATAAATATCCTATATCTGAAAAGGAATGTTGTTTAAGCTGAATGAGCTCTTTAACTTTCTCTATTTTTAATTTGATAAAGTACTTTTCAATGGTTGTCTGTTGGTTGGCTGAAAATAATCTGCTCAATGTTTTGTAATCTTTATGAAGTCTTGAAGCCAATAGTTCAGATGTTTTTACCTTAATGTGTAACGGCAGTTCTTGCAATTGTTCAATTAGAATAATCTTGATTCTTTCTGTGAGCATTTCTTCTTCATTCTGAACAATTTCAAAATCATTGGCGTGAAGTACACTTGTAACGGCATCGATAATTTCATTGTTCGCTTTTTTTGGTGCTTCTACCAGCAACCTTCCCAATTCAAGGGAAAGCACTGTTACTTCAAGTTCTTGTAATTCTTGCTTAATTACTTTTAAGCAGCGGTTACAGACCATATTCTTAATCCAAAATTCTTTTGGTTTGTTCATAGTATAGAATGTATTGTCATTGAGTTTAGCTCAATGGTCTGATAGGTTTAGCCTAACAGGATTAATATTGTGTGGCGTTGTTGAGAATAGGGTACAACAAATGTTAGCCAGAAGTGAAATATTGGCTATAGAGGTAATGCAGATTAATTTTAACCTGCGATGTAGAAAATCAAATTAAAAAGGACTCGTTGAGAATTACAAGGTCTGTGGATAGCAATGGTGGCCTATAAGCCTTAAAAGGAACTGTGTTTTTCTCTAAACCTTCAAAAAGGTTGATATAAGAATAGACGAAATTGTTTAAGAAAACTAAAGTTTCAATCTCTGAAATTTTATTGGCCTTCTTGAAGGTGTCATCTCCTTCTTTCACGATGGTTTGATTATCGCAACAGTCTTTTTCTTGTATTGTAGTACATTGCTTGGAATCATTACCTTTTTTCTGTGCAGTCTCCGAACAAGATTCCGCTTTACTAAAAAAAGCCATATCTACCATTTTATTACAGCAAAAGTGCATATTTACCGTGAAGGAGGTGGTGGAAAACAGTATAAAAACTGCTAAAAAGAAGGACAGTATTTTAGTAAAAAAAGATTTCACACTATAAAATTAATAAATTTTGATTAACATTAAAGGATTTTGGAAAATAAAATTCAACTGTTCAATTATTTTATTATCAGTTTTTTACAAAAAAACAACAAAATTAATCAGTACAAATATAATTCTAAAAGTTCAACAGAACTATGATTTATATCATATAAAGGAAGCTGCAAAAGAATTTTATTTGCAAATAATATTTAAGCGGTTTCGTGCAAAATAAACATTTAAAAAAAAATTGTTAAATAAACAAATTGAGATAAATTTTTTATAAATTTGCAACATTAATGAAAAAAGTTTTTCATAAAATATCATCCGTTTGTTTGGCACTTATCGTGCTATTGTCAACAGTTTCTTTTACTATTGATAGTCATTATTGTGGCGATACTTTAGTGGATTCTTCTTTATTTGGGCACGTTGAAACTTGCGGAATGGATAAACAACTATCCAAAAATGATTGTCAAAGTGAAGTTCAGGATGATTCCTGTTGTTCAGATAAACAATTAGTTGTTGAAGGTCAGGATGACCTTAGGATATCTTTTAACTCCTTAAATTTTGAGCAACAAGTCTTTGTTGTCTCTTTTGTACATTCTTATATCAATCTCTTTGAGACTCTTGATTCGCACATTGTTCCTTTTAGAGATTATGCAGTTCCCTTTCTCATACGGGATATACAAAAACTGCACGAGACGTATTTAATTTGATTTTAAACAGTTTCCGATAAATATCGGAATAATTAGCCCTATGGTCAATACTATTTTGGGCTCATTTTCTTGTGTTTAATATTTTGATTATATCAAGATATTATTCGATGTATAACTGTTTAATAATCATTGTAATGCTGAATAAAAGCATCAAATTTTTAATCGAGAACAAGTTAGTAGCCGTTCTACTACTTGCACTTTTTATTGCTTGGGGAGTCGTAAATGCCCCGTTTGAATGGAATACAGGCTCACTTCCTCGAGACCCTGTTGCCGTAGATGCCATACCGGATATTGGCGAAAACCAACAAATTGTATTTACTAAATGGGATGGTCGTTCCCCTCAAGATATTGAGGATCAAATTACTTATCCTCTAACCACATCGCTTCTTGGTATTCCAGGGGTTAAAACAATACGTAGTTCATCTATGTTCGGGTTTTCGAGCATTTATATCATTTTCGAAGAAGATATTGAATTTTATTGGAGCAGAAGCCGAATACTTGAAAAATTAAACTCATTACCAGCCGGACTTCTACCAGAAGGCGTTAATCCAGCTCTAGGTCCCGATGCCACAGGATTAGGGCAAATATATTGGTACACCCTTGAGGGACGTGATAAAGATGGTAATGTTACAGGTGGATGGGATTTACAAGAATTAAGAAGCATTCAAGACTTCTACGTGAAATATGCGTTGTCATCTGCGAGTGGCGTTTCAGAAGTGGCTTCCATCGGCGGATATGTTTTGGAATATCAAGTGGATGTTAATCCCGAATTAATGCGGCAATACAACATAGGCTTGAGTGAGGTTGTAAAAGCAGTAAAACAAAGCAACAAAGATGTTGGTGCACAAACGCTTGAAATCAACCAAGCTGAATACCTTATAAGAGGATTGGGTTATATTAAGAAACTATCTGATTTAGAAAACGCGGTAGTTACTTCAAAAGATTTTACATCCATCCGTATAAAGGATATTGCGAAAGTAACACACGGTCCTGCTACAAGAAGAGGCTTATTGGACAAGGAAGGAGCCGAGGTTGTTGGTGGTGTTGTAGTGGCTCGTTATGGGGCCAATCCTATGGAAGTCATCAACAATGTTAAAGAAAAAATAAACGAGTTAAGTTCTGGGCTTCCATCAAAAACATTAAGCGATGGGAGGACTTCGCAATTAACCATCGTACCCTTTTATGACAGAACAGAACTAATCCAAGAAACCTTGGGCACACTTGATGAAGCGCTAACTTTAGAGATATTGATTACCATTTTTGTGATTATCATAATGGTCTTCAATTTAAGGGCTTCCGTATTGATTTCCGGATTATTGCCTGTTGCGGTTTTGATGGTCTTTATTTCTATGAAACTGTTCAATGTAGATGCAAATATTGTCGCCTTATCTGGTATTGCAATTGCTATTGGAACTATGGTCGATGTGGGCGTTATCCTTTCGGAAAATGTCTTGCGGCATATTGATGAAAATGAAGAAAAGCTACCTATGAATACGGTAGTTTATAATGCGACTGCCGAAGTTTCTGGCGCCATCTTAACGGCAGTAATGACCACTATTATTAGTTTCATTCCTGTATTTACTATGATTGGTGCAGAAGGGAAATTGTTTAGGCCATTGGCATTTACAAAAACGGCAGCACTCACCGCATCTCTTATTGTTGCCCTATTTTTAATTCCACCATTTGCGGCCTATTTATTTAAAAAGAGAAATTTAAAAACTTCTTTTAGTTATATGCTAAATGGAGCATTGATTGTTTTTGGCGTTTTATCTTTAATTTTAGGCTATCCGCTTGGATTAATATTAGTTGCATTTGGCGTTGTTGGCTTCCTTTCACTAAAGGAAAAGATTACGTCAAAACGCGCCAACATCATCAATATATTTGTTTCGGCTTTTGCTATCATATTCCTATTGGCGGAATATTGGAGACCACTGGGAGTAGATAGAAGTATCCTTATAAACTTAATCTTCGTTGGTCTTATCTGTTTTGGTCTTTTGGGTGTATTTACACTTTTTAGAAATTATTATGTTCGAATTTTAAATTGGGCATTGCGCAATAAGCTGTTATTTCTTTCGATACCAACTGCCATTGTAATTTTTGGAGTGATGATTATGCGTAATACTGGTAAAGAGTTTATGCCTTCACTCAATGAGGGTTCATTCCTGTTAATGCCCACTTCAATGCCACACGCAGGTGTGGAGGAAAATAAACGCGTCCTACAGCAACTCGATATGGCCGTTGCGAGCATTCCAGAAATTGAAACCGTAGTCGGTAAATCTGGGCGTACAGAATCAGCATTAGACCCTGCACCGTTATCGATGTATGAGAATGTTATTCAATATAAATCTGAATATATTTTAAATGAAAATCGCAAAAGACAACGCTTTAAGGTAAACGAAGACGGCTTATTTGTTTTAAAGGATGGCAGTTTAGTAACCAACCCTAATAGCGAAATTGAAGTAGAAGATGATGACTATAAAGCCTCAAAAATTACAGACCCATTCTCTGTGACAAGTTCACAGCTCATTCCAGATGACGATGGAGAGTACTTTAGAAATTGGCGACCTGAAATTGAATCGCCAGACGATATTTGGAAAGAAATCGTAAGGGTTACAAAGCTTCCAGGTGTTACTTCAGCACCAAAGCTACAACCCATAGAAACACGCTTGGTGATGCTACAGACTGGTATGCGAGCACCTATGGGCATTAAGGTGAAAGGACAGGATTTAAAAGAAATTGAGGCGTTTGGGGTACAATTGGAAGATATCTTAAAACAAGCAGAGGGTGTAAAGGATGAAGCAGTTTTTGCCGACCGTATTGTGGGGAAGCCATACCTACTTATAGATATTGACAGAGAACGACTTGCGCGCTATGGCATAACCATAGAGCAAGTACAGCAAGTTATACAGGTTTCTGTTGGTGGTATGGTGCTTTCACAAACAGTAGAAGGTAGGGAGCGCTATGGTATTCGTGTACGCTACCCAAGGGAATTACGCGCAAATCCAAACGATTTAAAAGATATTTATGTGCCTGTAGAAAAAGGAAGTCCGGTTCCGTTAAGTGAGTTGGCCACTATTAGATATGAGAAAGGGCCACAGGTTATAAAGAGTGAAGACACTTTTTTAGTAGGCTATGTCCTTTTTGATAAATTAGATGGTTTCGCCGAAGTAGATGTGGTGGAAAATGCCCAAGCCCTTATTCAAGAAAAAATTGACAATGGCGAATTGACCGTTCCAAAGGGTATCAATTATCAATTTACGGGAACGTATGAAAATCAGTTACGAGCAGAAAAAACATTGAGCGTGGTAGTACCTCTGGCTTTGGCTATTATTTTTCTAATCCTATATTTCCAGTTCCGTTCTGTTGGAACGTCATTAATGGTCTTTACTGGAATTGCTGTCGCCTTTGCGGGAGGTTTTTTAATGATATGGTTCTACGGCCAAGATTGGTTCTTAAACTTCAGCTTTTTCGGAGAAAATTTACGAGACCTCTTTCAAATGCACACCATTAATTTAAGTGTCGCTGTATGGGTTGGTTTTATTGCTCTATTCGGTATTGCTACCGATGATGGCGTAGTAATGGCTACCTACCTTACGCAAACCTTTGACAAAAACAAACCTAAAGATAGAAAAAGCATTAGGGCATCCGTAGTTGAGGCAGGAGAAAAACGTATCCGTCCGTGTTTAATGACAACGGCGACAACTATTCTTGCTTTGTTGCCTGTATTAACATCAACAGGTCGAGGGAGTGATATAATGATTCCAATGGCTATTCCTTCTTTTGGTGGGATGTTAATTGCACTTATAACCCTATTTGTTGTGCCAGTTTTATTTAGCTGGAAAGAAGAATTTCAATTAAAACGAGCTACAAAATGAGATATATAATTTTAATAGCACTTGTTTTTTTCGCTTTCGCGGAAGTAAATGCACAAGATTTAGCATCCTATATTCAGGAAGCTGAAAAGAACAATCCAGAAATCCAAGCTTTTGAATTGCGGTACAATATCGCCGAAGAAAAAGTAAATGAAGTTAACAGCTTACCAAATACTGAATTTAATTTTGGCGTTATGGCTATAGCTCCTGAAATGGATATGCCTATGGAGCAATTTAGTGCCTCTGTAATGCAAATGTTACCGTGGTTCGGGACCATTTCAGCAAGGGAAAATTATGCATCATCTATAGCAGAAGCGCAATATGTTGATATAGCAATTGCGAAAAGAAAACTTTCATTGTCAGTATCCCAGTCATATTATAAACTTTATGCCATACGTGCAAAACAGCTTATTCTGGACGAGAACATTGAACTTTTACAAACCTATGAACGCCTAGCATTAACTTCATTGGAAGTTGGTAAAGCATCAGCTGTTGATGTACTTCGCCTTCAAATAAGGCAAAACGAATTAGTTCAACAAAAGGAAGTGCTAGAACAGGGTTTTCAGGCAGAACAGACGCTGTTCAATAACCTTTTGAATCGTGAAGAAAATATGTCGGTGGATGTTGTGGAAGAAATGATGATTCCGGACGTTGACCCTCTGGTTTTAAATGAGAACCTTCAAATAAACCCGGAACTTATTAAATATGATAAGTTATATGAATCTGTTGAGCAGTCAGAGCTGTTAAACCAAAAGGAAAGTGGTCCTATGGTAGGGTTTGGAGTGCAGTATATTAACCAAGAAAATAGTCCAATGATAACTAGCTCTTTTAAAGATATGGTTATGCCTATGCTTTCTATTTCTATTCCCATTTTTAATAATAAATATAAGTCTGTGACAAGACAAAATGAGTTGAAACAACTAGAAATAAAATTTCAAAAAGAGGATAGGTTGAATGAGTTAGAAACACTTTTGGCGCAAGGGCTTTATAATAGAAATGCGACAAGAATTAAGTTCAATGTACAAACCGATAATTTGAAACAGGCCATTGATGCCGAGGAAATTCTTATGAAAAACTACGAAACTGGAACTATAGATTTTAATGATGTGTTAGATGTACAGGAATTGCAGTTAAAGTTTCAAATCAATTTAATCGATTCCATTAAAGAGTATTTTACAGAATATGCTTTAATAAATTATTTAACAAGATAAAAAATTGAACTAGGCCAAATTGGCTTTTGAACACTAAAATAAAGAATTATGATTAGAAAGATAACAATACTATTTGTACTTCTCGTTTCATTTGAAAGTGTTGCACAAGTAGGAACCAACGGACAAGATAGAAAAGAAGAAGGACGACCTATTAAAGAGTATAACCTTACCATTGAAGAAAATAAAATGACGCTTGGTGGTGTTACTGCTAATGCAATGACTATCAATGGAGGTATCCCTGGGCCTGTTTTGGAATTTAATGAAGGAGACCTTGCTATAATCAACGTAACCAATAAAATGGATGAAGAAACTTCAGTGCATTGGCACGGATTGATACTTCCCAATTTTTACGACGGGGTTCCATATTTAACTACCCCACCGATTGAGCCAGGAACAACTTTCCAATACAGGATTCCAATCAACCAATCGGGAACATATTGGTACCATTCCCACACAATGCTACAAGAACAAAAAGGTGTTTATGGGTCTATTATCATTCATCCAAAAGAGAAAACCTTGGAATATGATAAAGATTTAGTCGTGGTATTATCAGATTGGACCAATGAAAAACCAATGAATGTATTACGAAACCTTAAAAGAGGTAACGAGTGGTATCAAGTTAAAAAAGGCACAGCAGTGCCATTAAGTAGGGTCATTTCAGAAGGTGCCTTTGGTGCTCAACTTAAATTTTGGAGAGACCGTATGGAAGGGGCTGATATTGCAGACATTTATTATCCCGCATTTTTGTCCAACGGTAAAAAACTGGCAGAGTATCCAGAATTTACGGCTGGCGAAAAAGTAAGGCTTCGCTTCATTAACGCATCGGCTTCTACCTATTATTGGATGGACTTTGGCGGAGGTAACCCAATGTTGGTTTCCAGTGATGGTGTTGACGTGCAACCCGTTTCCAAAAGCAGATTTCTCTTTGGCATAGCCGAAACGTATGATGTAATTGTAACTATTCCAGAAGGAACTATTGAAATTACCGCAACCGCTCAAGATGGTTCAGGTCATACCTCTATACAGTTAGGTAATGGCACTCTTTACCCAGCCAAAAGAATTGATAGACCTGATAAGGTAGCGATGATGAAGCAAATGGCTAAAATGGATATGAAAATGGGAGCACCTGCAATGGTTGGAAACAAGAAGAAGAATACACCCGAAGTTTTAATGCAGAAGTACGGAATGAAGATGAATATGAAGGACGGCGAGATGAAAATGGGGAACGATAAGATGTCGATGAAAGATGGCAAAATGAATGACCAAATGGATATGAAGATGGATGATACAATGGGAATGAAAAAAGACTCGATGTCAATGAGCCATAATGGAACATCAAATAAAATGGAAGGTCATATGCACAATATGCCAATGATGCAGAAGGATTCTACTTCTTTTGATTATGAGGAGCGAAAGACATACTTCAACTATGATTTTTTAGAGGCAAAAGAAAAAACTGAATTTAAGGCAGATTTACCAGTAAATGAAGTGTTGCTTAACCTAACAGGTAATATGAATCGCTATGTATGGAGTATGAATGGGGTTCCATTATCAGAAACCGATAAAATCAAGATTAATGGTGGTGAGGTTACAAGAATTACCTTAAACAATTTGACTATGATGCACCATCCAATGCACTTGCACGGTCATTACTTCAGGGTCATTAATGAAAAAGGAGAACGTTCCCCATTAAAGCATACCGTGAACGTACCACCAATGCAGAAAGTTATTATTGAATTTTATAACGAAGAGTATGGCGATTGGTTTTTTCATTGCCACATATTGTACCATATGATGGGTGGTATGGCAAGAGTGTTTAGTTACGATACCCCAAGGGATGATAGAATGAAAGATTATCCAGTTCAGAAACTTATTGATGAGACAGACCATTATTATTCGTGGGGATTGGCTCGTGCAGGTTCAAATTTTAATGAACTCTTTTTAACGTCGAGCAATATCCGAAATGAATTTGGTTTGAGAACAGAGTTCGATTACGACCAAAATCTTGAAGCCGAAATAAGTTATAATAGGTATCTGAACGATTGGGTACGTGTTTATGCAGGAGTAAATACCGAAACGTCAACACCAGATTCTTACGATACATTTAATACCGTAGGATTGGTTGGTGTAAAGTATTTTACGCCTTATAGATTTAATGTAGATGTGAGTATGGACCATCAGCTACGCCCAAGAATACGTTTGGACAGAGAATTATTGATTTTTCCAAGAATTTTTTTGGAAGGCGAATACGAATACAGAGCAGATTTTGGATGGGTCAATGATTTAGAGAATAATAAATCATTTGAAAGCGAAACACAATGGTTGGTAGGGGTTGCATACATTCTTTCGCGCAATTTTTCAATCCAAGCTAACTACAATAACCGATATGGATTGGGTGGTGGACTATTAGCAAGATTTTAAACAACTAAAAATTAAAAAAAGATGAACTATTATTTTAATAAAACAATCAATGGAACCTTCGAAGAGGTCATAGAGAAAGTGACACAAGGATTGAAAGACGAAGGTTTTGGCATACTCACAGAAATTGACGTCAAAGAGACCTTAAAAAACAAACTGGATATAAACTTCAAAAAGTATAGGATTCTAGGGGCTTGCAATCCTCCCTATGCTCACAAAGCTTTGCAAGCAGAAGATAAAATTGGAACGATGTTGCCTTGCAATGTCATAGTTCAGGAAATTGAAGCAGGCACCATTGAAGTAGCAGCAGTAAACCCAATGGCATCGATGCAGGCAGTGGAGAATGAGAAGTTGAATGAGGTTGCCAATGAAATAACTGCAATGCTAGAAAACGTAATTGAAAAACTATAAAATACATTTCAAAAAGTAATACAAATAAACACAAACATAAATTAAAACAAAATGAGCAAATTAAAATCAACATTAGGTATAGTTGCAATAGCATTTATAACCTTAACAGCAATGTCTTGCAAAGACAACAAAAATGAACAAAATAATGCAGATGGGAACCATTCTGAAATGAGTGCTGATGAAGACCATTCAAAAATGAATCACGATAATAGTGATGAACACCACGATGGAGATAAGAAGGAAATGGCAATGAGTGGCGATGGTAATTCACAAGCTGTATTAAAGGACTACTTTAATCTTAAAAATGCGTTGGTTGCAGATGATAATGCTAAAGCAAAAACACTTGGTGCAACTCTGGCAACAACTTTAGGGAATTTTGATGTTTCATCAAATTTTTCCGATACTCAAAAAGCCGAATTAAAAGATATTATAGAAGATGCCGTAGAGCACGCAGAACATATCTCGGAAAGTGATATAGATCATCAGCGAGAGCATTTTAAAATATTGAGCAAGGATGTATCTGATATGGTTGCAATTACAGGAACTGAAAACACCCTTTACCAACAGTTTTGCCCAATGTACGATGGCGGTAGTGCTTGGCTGAGTTTGAGCAAAGACATTAAGAATCCCTATTACGGAAGTCAAATGTTGAATTGCGGGAAGGTACAAAAAGAGATTAACTAATGAGGATTGTAAAAATCATAGCAATAATACTATTGGTGGCGTTTGTGGGAATTCAATTTATTCCCACAACACGAAATCAAAGTGATACGGTACCCGAAACTGATTTTATGTTGGTTAACAATGTTCCGGAGAACATTCAAAATAAGTTACAGGTTTCCTGCTATGATTGCCACAGTAATAATACGCAATACCCTTGGTACAATAAAATTCAACCCGTTGCTTGGTTTTTGGAAGACCATATCAAAGAAGGAAAGGCCGAGCTTAACTTCAGTAAATGGGATTCCTTGTCTAACCGACGAAAAGTCAGTAAATTAAGGTCTATTGTCAAACAGATTGAAGCTGGCGAAATGCCTTTGGATTCTTACACTTTGATACATAAAGAGGCAGCCTTTTCAGAAGAGGAAGCGAAAGAGGTAATTAATTTTATGACACAATTAAAAGACAATTTATAAACTATAATTAAATATAATAAAAATGAAAAATTTAAAAATGAGTATAGCAGCAGTGCTATTGTTAGCAGTTTCTTTTACCAACGCACAGGAAAAGAAAAAAATGAACCACGATCACGGAGATATGAAAATGGATCATAGTAAAATGTCAACTATGAAAAGTGATGCAAAAACAGAAGCAATTTTAAGTGATTACTTTAATTTAAAAAATGCTTTGGTTGCAGATGACACCAAAAAAGCAGCTCAAGCTGGGTCTAAATTAGTAGCCTCAATTAAGGCGTTTGATATGAGTAGTTACACAAAAGAACAGCAAGAAGAGCTTGCTGATATTTTTGAAGATGCAACGGAACACGCAGAACATATTTCTGAAAGTGCCATAGACCATCAACGCGAGCACTTCAAGACATTGAGCAAAGATATTACAGATATGGTGGCTATTACAGGCTCAGAAACCACCTTGTACGAACAGTTTTGCCCAATGTATGATAAGGGTAGTGCTTGGTTAAGTACAAGTAAGGAGATTAGAAATCCGTATTACGGGAGTAGAATGCTTAAATGTGGAAAAGTTCAAAAAACTATTCAAAATAGATAATTCCTTGTAAAAAAATCTTCTCGATGTTCTGGTTATTAGTTAACAGAAGGGTGTAAGATGATAAAGATATCTGAATAGTGAAGTCCTGTCGTGGGAAGGAAATTAGGTTTAATAGTTAGTGAAATCCTTCCCGTGTACAGGCACAATAAATTTTGAAAAAGAAAAGTTGATTTGGTTAATAGCAGCCTGAATAAGGGAGAGAGATTAAACCCCTAAATATAACGTCTCTCTTCCTATGTCAGGTAATTAAAAACTTATGATGAAGAGAAATTTAGTGAAGAATGCTTGATTTTGAGGGGTAAATATTTTGGTTGGTTGATTAAAATTTACCTCTCACTTTCAAGTATTATTTATAGGCTTTTGTAAGTAACAATAGGGAAAAAATAGATAGTAATGAAAGAATGTTGCAAAGATGGTTGTCACCAAACAACAGAAAAATCTGTTGTTAAAAAATGGCTCAATTATATAGTATATACAATCCTAATCTTAATAGTTGGTGGTGCATTGGCGCTTCAGTTATTTAGCTAAGAAAGTAAGTTAAAATGGCTAAAGAAAACACAATAGAAAAATCTAAAAGAACAGGCTTTTACAAGCAACTGTTTAAAAAAGTATTGCTTACTGCAAGTATTGTGATTGCTCTATCGTTAAGTTATATACTATGGGCAGGTGTAGATTCCAACAGCCTGTTTCTACCTTTCTTAATTGTTGGTCTAGCATTGGTTAAAACAGTATTTATCGTTAGGCTCACTTTTATACAATTAAGTAAAATAATAGGCGAAAGTCATCAACTAACCCACGTTCTTACCTTATTTGCAGTCTTGATTATTTTGATTGTCTTATCGTTTTCAGCAGATTATCAGGCATTATATCTTTTGAATTCAGAAAATTTTAAATTCGCTACGTTGTCCAGTAGCTCATTTTTCCTACAATTTTTTGAATTTCTATATTTCAGTTTAATCACTTTTTCATCGGTTGGCTTTGGAGATATTGTCCCGTTATCTATTTCAGGCAAACTATTGGTAATGATGGAAGTTTTCTTGAGCTTTTTGGTATTAGTATTTGGTATTGCAAACATTAATAGAATTCACGTCAACACATAAGTGGCTAAAATAATGAAAGTACTAAAATTAACAATTATCAAAATATGAATGACTTTTTAAAACATTGGGGAGAAGCTGCCTACACTACCACCGGATTTTTCTGGATGGCACTTTGGGCATTCGTTTTAGGTTATATCATTAGTAGTATGATACAAATTTTTGTAACCGAAAAGAGAATGCAGAAAACTATGGGAGAAAATGAAGGCAAGAGTATGCTCTTGGGCACTTTTTTTGGCTTTATAAGCAGCTCTTGTAGTTTTTCGGCTTTGGCTGGCACAAAATCAATTTTCAAAAAAGGGGCAAGCTTTGTATCCTCTATAGCTTTCTTGCTTGCATCCACCAATTTGGTTATCGAATTGGGAATCATCATTTCCATATTTCTTGGCTGGCAGTTTGTAGTTGGCGAATACGTAGGCGGAATTCTTTTAATTCTTATTTCGTGGATTCTCATTCGCCTTATCAATCCTAAAAAGCTTATCGAAAAAGCTCGGAAAAACTTGGAAAACGAGGATGATGATGGGATGGACGATTCCAAGGATTGGAAAAAGCAAATCAAGAAAGAAGACAATTGGGCGCGCGTTGCCAAAAAATATAAGATGGAATGGCAAATGGTATGGAAAGATGTAACTGTAGGCTTTACCATAGCAGGTATTGTTGCAGTCTTTGTTCCTGATGCTTTTTTTCAGACCTTATTTATCAATAGTGGACAAGGCAATACAGATTTTACTTTTCTTGAAATTTTGGAACACATTATTGTTGGTCCAATAGCTGCTTTTCTAACCTTTATCGGTTCTATGGGAAACATTCCTTTAGCAGCACTTTTGTTTGGGAAAGGGGTGAGTTTTGCAGGGGTTATGGCATTTATCTTTAGTGATTTGGTTGTTTTTCCTGTATTGCGCATCAATGCAAAATATTATGGTTGGAAGATGTCTCTCTTCATTCTGTTCCTGTTGTTTACCGCATTGGTCGGCACATCCTTGGTGTTGCATTATACGTTTGACCTGTTTAGTATGTTACCAGACCCTTCACAGGTTAAAATTCAAGATAGTGACTATTTTAAAATTGACTATACGTTCTTTTTGAATATGGCTTTTTTAGCAATTACGGGCTACTTAATTTATTTAGGGTTCTTTAAAAAGAAGGACATCGAAAGTAAGATGAGCGAGATGGCACCTAAAAGCCCATTGCTTGAAAAGGTTTTAAAATATGTTGCCTATATCTGTTACGTATGGTTGGCTGGTGGAATCATTGTCAAATTCTTTGTGAATTAAATTATAGAAAGTATGGTCAACAGAAAGACAGCAAAATGGATTCGAAAAGCGCACCGATACTTGGGTATATTCCTCGGCATTCAATTCTTGATGTGGACTGTCAGCGGAATGTATTTTAGCTGGACGGATATTGATGAAATACACGGCGACCAGTTTAAAAAGGAAACACCAAAACAGACGGCTTTTTTCAATTTATTGGGAACAGCAAAATTAAACAGTGAGAAACCTATTCAAACTTTGGAATTATTGGAAATAGCCAATGAGCCGTACTATTGGATTAACGAAGCTAATTTATTTAGTGCTAAAACGGGTAATGTAAAAAAAGGTATTACTAAAGCTGAAGCAAAACAGGTAGCCAATAGATATATGCTGCCCGATTTGGAAATAAGGGGTATAAAACGAATTGAGAAAGTAGATGCACATCACGAATACCGTGGTCGTCCATTACCAGCCTATGAGATTTCATATAAAACCCCACAAAACTTGAAGGCTTATGTCGCCATAGAAAATGGTGCATTTCAGACCGTTCGTCATAGAAACTGGCGCTGGTTCGATTTTTTGTGGATGAACCACACTATGGACTATCAAGGCAGGGACAACTTTAATACCATAATCCTGCGGGCGTTTTCATTGTTAGGGTTAATTACAGTATTAAGTGGGTTCTTACTTTGGTACATATCGTCGCCCACAATTAGAAAATTGGTTAAAAAGAAACGAAAATAAGTAACACTAAAACCAACATAAAATGGAAAATTCAAATCAAAATTCAAAGAAAAACAACTACACAAAATTTGTAGGTATGCTCGTGGCATCCTTCATAGCAATGTACGTTACAATGTACTTAAACTCTTATGAAATTGACCACGTCTATTTTAGTCTTACCCGATTTTATATGAGCTGTTTGGGTATTGCCGCTATGGCCATTATTATGTTTGTAACAATGCGTAATATGTACCAAAACAAAAAGAAAAATATAGCAATTGTTCTTGGAAGTATTGTTCTATTTGGTGGCGCGTTAGGCCTTGTGAGGGCACAGGCCCCAATTATTGGCGATGTGCTCTATATGAAAGCTATGATTCCGCATCACTCTATCGCCATTTTAACCAGTAAGCGAGCGGATATACAAGACCCGGAAGTGAAGAAATTAGCAGATGATATAATTAAAGCACAAGAAAAGGAAATTGCAGAAATGAAAGCAATGATTAAACGATTAGAAAATAACAAATAAAAACAAAGACAATGAAAAAAAACATCATTTATATAGGTATTGCCTTGATTGTTGGCCTTCTAGGTGGCTTTCTACTGTTCGGTGGAGATTCTACTGATAAGGCAACAAATAGTGCTGAAGACAATCACGAACATTCAGAAGAAATTGCTACTAATCAAATGTGGACCTGCTCTATGCACCCACAGATTATGCAACCGGAACCTGGAGATTGTCCTATTTGCGGAATGGATTTAATACCTGCTGAAGCAGGAGCAGATGGTCTTATGGCAGACCAGTTTAAAATGACAGATAATGCAATGGCATTGGCCAATATTCAAACATCCATTGTTGGTCAGGGAGAGATTGGAAATAATATCCTAAAATTATCTGGAAAGATAAAAGCCAATGAAGAATCTAATGCTGTACAGGTAACCTATTTTGGAGGTAGAATAGAACAATTATATGTTAATTCTACTGGAGAACGTGTAGGCGCAGGCCAGCGCTTGGCTACGATATATTCGCCAGACTTGGTTGCAGCACAGCAAGAATTGCTTACCGCATCATCCTTAAAAGAGTCGCAACCCGAATTGTACAAGGCTGTAAGGAATAAACTGAAATTATGGAAGCTTTCCGAAAAGCAAATTAACGCTATTGAGTCAGCTGGAAAAGTGCAAGAATACTTTCCAGTTTTTGCAACTGTATCAGGAACGGTAACAATGAAAATGGTTGAAGAAGGGGACTATGTAAAACAAGGGCAACCCTTATATAAAATAGCCAACCTCAATACGGTATGGGCAGAGTTTGATGCCTATGAAAACCAAATTGCTTCCTTGAAAGTAGGACAGACCATTAAAGTAACTACCAACGCATATCGTAACGAAGTATTTGATGCAAAAGTCTCTTTTATAGACCCACTATTAAATTCAGCAACGCGAACTATCGTGGTACGAGCGGTACTAAATAATAAAAACGACCTATTTAAACCAGGAATGTTTGTTGAAGGTAAAATTGAAGGTACTCAAGAAAACACCACAAATAAAATAACAGTTCCTGCTACAGCTGTGATGTGGACTGGTGAACGTTCTGTGGTTTATGTCAAAACAAATCCTAACGAGGCTGTTTTTGAAATGAGAGAAGTCTTACTTGGTAATGCCAATGGAGACACCTATACCATACTTGAAGGCCTTGAAAATGGAGATGAAGTGGTTACCAATGGCACATTTACCGTAGATGCTGCTGCACAGTTACAGGGCAAGAAAAGTATGATGAACACGGCAGGAGGTAAGACAATGACTGGCCACGAAGGGCATTTGGGTATGCAAGGAAACAATACTGGGGATAATGTGGTGAATACAGACCATTCTGAAATGAAAGAAAGGATAGCTGTTTCAAAGAAATTTCAAAATCAATTGAAGCAGGTTTTTGATGATTATATCCTTGTAAAAGATGCTTTGGTTAATGACGATGCTAAAAGTGCACAACAAGCAGGAAAGCAAATAATCCAATCCTTAAAAAATGTTGATATGAAGTTGCTGTCCGATGAAAAAGCACACAACCATTGGATGACCATTCAAAAGGAACTAAAATCATCTGCAAATGCTATTGAGAACAGTTCAGACATAGCAGCACAAAGAGGGCATTTCAAGCATCTTTCGGCACATATGATAAGTGGTGTACAGCTTTTTGGGGTCAACCAAAATGTATATATCCAGTTTTGCCCAATGGCCAATAACAATAAAGGTGCCTATTGGATAAGTTTGGAAGAAGAAGTGCGAAATCCATATTATGGAGAGGCTATGTTAACCTGTGGAGAGGTAAAAGCAACTTTAAAATAAAACGAATTACGGATTAATCAAGTAATCTACATAAGGCCAAAAAATAATCTTGGTTTTATAATGGCGAACGATAATGAGTGAAAGCAGAAGAAATAGACGAAAAAATGAAAGGAAGAAGCATCAACCTAAAAGTAATATCACAAAAAAAGATAAAATTATAGCTTTTGTTGTGATAGTATTGATTTTTGTAATTGCTGCGATAGCTGCTGTTTACTATTCTCTACACAAATCTGGGTTAACCTTGTTTTAAAGACAAGTATTATATGAGAGAGATTATCTATATTAAAAATATGGTCTGCCCAAGATGTATCTCGGCAGTATCCAATATTTTAAAACAACTTGAAATATCCTATGCTTCTATTAAATTGGGAGAAGTTAAATTAGTGTCAACATTAAATGCAAACACCAAAAAAGAGCTTTCCGAAGCCCTTCAAAATTCAGGTTTCAGTTTGATTGACGACCGTAAAAGTCAACTTATTGAGCAAATGAAAACTTTGGTTGTTGAGAAAATACATCATTCCAACGACGAAACCGATTTAAAATGGGCAGATATTATAAGTGGTGAACTTAATTTGGATTACAAATATTTAAGTTCCCTATTCTCGTCAGTAGAAAGCATCACGTTTGAGCAATATATCATCAACCAAAAAATTGAACGTATAAAAGAACTCATAGTTTACGATGAACTAACCTTAAGTGAAATAGCTTTTCAACTACATTATAGTAGCGTTGCATATTTAAGCAATCAGTTTAAAAAGCTAACAGGAATGACCCCTTCGGAATTTAAAAAAAAGTACTAATAAAAACCGTAAGTCATTAGATGAGATTTGATGAAAATTCAATTAAAATCAGAGATTACCTGTCCAAACTGCGGACACAAAAAAGTAGAAGAGATGCCAACAAACGCTTGTCAATTCTTTTACGAGTGTGAGAATTGTAAAACAGTCTTGAAGCCTTATGATGGAGATTGTTGTGTGTTTTGTTCTTATGGAACAGTTCCTTGTCCACCAATTCAAGAAAATAAATATTGTTGCTAACATCTGAATAATCTTTGCACAACCTGTGCATCGATTAATTTGTATCTTTGTCAAAATTTATGAAAATATTCTTTTCCATATCAATGTCAATTTTATTCTTTTTTCAGGGAATTAGCATTGATATGGACTTTTGTGGCCCAATTAAAGAAATCTCAAATATTATAACACATTATCAAGACCATAAAGTTTATGGCGACTCTTTCCTTGAATACGTAGTCGAAGATTACGTTGACAATGATGCAAAAAATGAAGGGCATCATCATAACCCAGATAAGGAGAATACACCAATCCATTCCCATCAGCAATGTTGCCACCCTTTAGTGTTAATGATTGAGAACAACAATTTAGCTTTAACTAATCAATTAAGGTTTGAAGGGAAAGAACAATTTAACTTACATAAAGTAAACTTCACTTCGAGATATCTGGAATCGCTTTTCCAACCCCCTAAAGTATAATGCAGTTTTTTTTAGGATAGCTATATCCTATCGTGATGCTTTTCAAAGTAAGTGTCGCATCATAAACGCATTGCATCTCTTTGCATTGCGATGTTTAAACTGAATTAATACTTTTTTTATGATTAACAAAATCATTTCATTTTCCATTAATAACAAGTTTATTATTGGGCTCTTTATAGTGGCACTGGTAGGCACGGGAATTTGGTCTATGGCCACTATAAATCTGGGTTCTGTACCCGATATTACCAACAACCAAGTACAGGTTATTACAGTTGCCCCAAATTTAGGTACTGAAGACATTGAGCAATTTGTTACCTATCCGGTAGAATTGGCAATGGCAAACCTTCCTGACGTTATCGAGCTGCGTTCCGTTTCCCGTTTTGGTCTTTCTGTGGTTACCATTGTCTTTAAGGACGAGGCGGGTACTTATCTACCCCGGCAATTGGTGCAAGAGAAATTGACCGAAGTAGCTGGAGAAATTCCCGAGGGTTTTGGTACGCCATTTATGGCACCCATTACTACAGGTTTGGGCGAAATCTACCAATACACCTTAAAATTAAAAGAGGGCTACGAAGATAAATACGATGCAATGGAGCTTCGTACCATACAGGACTGGATTGTAAAACGCCAAATGGCATTAGTCCCTGGAGTGGTAGAGGTCAATGCTTTTGGAGGCTATGTAAAACAATATGAAGTTGCTATAAATCCTGATAAACTAAAAAGTTTTGGCATTACAATGAATCAGGTTTTTGAAGCCCTGAAAGTGAACAACGCTAATACGGGAGGTGCTTACATCGAGAAAAACCACCAAGCAAATTTCATTCGCGGAGAAGGTTTGGCACGTAGTCTTGAGGATTTGGAAAACACCGTTGTAACCACACAAAATGGAAGCCCTGTTTTAGTGCGCGATGTCGCTGAAAAAGTGGACTATGGGAACCAAGTGCGCTATGGTGCGTTTACACAAGATGGACACGAAACTGTTGGGGGACAAATACTGATGCTGAAAGGCGAAAGCCCTGGCAATGTAGTTGAAAATGTAGAGAAGCGCATCGCAGAAATACAAAAATCCCTGCCGGAAGGCGTTTACATAGATACGTTTTTAAGTAGAAGTGAACTTATCGGAAGGACCACAAGCACCGTTGAAAAAAACCTTATTGAAGGTTCATTGATTGTGATTTTCGTTTTGGTCTTGCTTTTGGGAAGTTTCCGTGGTGGATTGATTACAGCTTCGGTAATCCCTTTATCATTACTGTTTGCATTTATCTTGATGAAACAATTTGGCGTTTGGGCAAATTTAATGTCCTTGGGTGCAATCGATTTTGGAATCATCGTGGATGGTGCGGTCATCATTGTGGAAGGTATGGTGTTCCACATCCATCAACGGATGAAGAAAACCACAACCGCCATTGGCCAGCCAGAAATGGATGAAATAGCCTATGAATCAGCAAGTACGATGATGAATTCTGCATTTTTCGGGCAACTTATTATCCTTATCGTATTTACACCGATTCTCTTTTTAACTGGTGTAGAAGGAAAAATGTTCCGTCCAATGGCATTTACTTTCGGATTTGCGGTTTTGGGAGCGATTATCCTGTGCCTTACGTATGTACCAATGATTTCGTCAATGTTCCTAAAACCTGCCAGAAATCAGAACAGTTGGTTCGCCAAATTTGAAAACAGGATTGACAGGTTCAGTGATAAAATAATGTCAGGGTTGAACAGGGCGTATGTACCCTTACTCAATTTCGCACTTCGCTTTAGGGCTGGTGTCATTATTGGTGCGGTTGGGCTGCTATTGATTGCAGGATTTATTTTCAGCAATATGGGTGGCGAATTCATACCTAAATTTGATGAGGGCGATATTGCATTTCAGGCCTTGATAAAACCAGGGAGTAGTCTTACAGAATCCATTGAGGCTTCAAAAAAACTTCAGAATTTAATCAATGAATTTCCAGAAGTAAAAACGGTAGTTTCAAGGATTGGTGTGGCCGAAATACCGACAGACCCAATGCCTATGGATATTGCAGATAGCTATATCATTCTTGAAAAGGATAAGAGCAAATGGACTTCCGCAGATAGCAAAGAAGAACTTATAGAAAAAATACAGGAAAAAATTTCAGTTGTTCCCGGTGTAAATTTCGTGTTTACGCAACCTGTGGAACTTCGTTTTAACGAACTGCTTACGGGTGTTCGCGAGGACGTGGCCATTAAATTGTATGGAGAAGATTTGGGCGTATTGGCAGACAAGGTTCAGGAAATCGCAGCGGTCATTAGAAGCGTTCCCGGAGCGGCCGACCTCAATGTGGAAGCTACGAGTGGTTTGCCACAAATGACCGTGGAATACAATCGTGCAAAAATGGCACAGTACGGTGTAACCGTTGACAAGCTGAATGATTATGTAAGTGCCGCCTTTTCAGGAGAAGCGGCAGGTGTGATTTTTGAGGGCGAAAAACGCTTTGATGTGGTCATTCGTTTGGCGAAGGACTTCAGACAGGACATCAACAGCCTTAAAAATCTATATATCGATTTACCAAATGGTGCCCAAGTACCGTTAAAGGAAGTAGCGGACATCAGTTACAAACCCGGTCCAATGCAGATTTCAAGGGACAATACCTCGCGTCGTATTTCGGTAGGAGTCAATGTTCGTGGGCGAGATGTAAAATCGATGGTCGAGGAAATTCAGCAAAAACTGGAAACGGAAGTGAAACTGCCACCAGGTTATTTTGTAACCTACGGAGGTTCGTTTGAAAACCTGCAACGTGCGTCAGACCGATTGATGATTGTAGTACCTATTGCACTTTTTCTGATATTCATATTGCTCTATTTTGCATTGAGCTCGTTCTCGCAGTCGGTAATGATTTATATGGCAGTGCCTCTGGCGGCCATTGGTGGCGTGTTTGCGCTTTGGATACGGGGAATGCCCTTTAGTATTTCAGCAGGAGTCGGATTTATCGTGCTCTTTGGAGTTGCGGTATTGAACGGTTTGGTACTGATAAACAAATTCAACGAATTAAAAGAAAGTGGAATGACAGACTTAAAGAAACGAATATACGAAGCAACACACGAACGGTTACGACCAATTTTGCTAACCGCAACGGCGGCCATTATGGGCTTTATCCCAATGGCGATTTCTACCTCGGGAGGTGCCGAGGTACAGCGACCATTGGCAACAGTAGTGATTGGTGGATTGCTTACGGCCACGTTTTTAACCCTTGTAGTCCTTCCGGTATTGTATTATTGGTTGGAATCAAGAAAGGAACGAAACAATACTGATGGAGGTGTAAGCTATATCAACAAATCCACGAACATTGTAACCGTATTGTTGATGGTGGGTGGTTTGATGGCTTCCGGAACTGCGGTGGCCCAAGACACCAATCAAGATGGCACAATTCCTAAAACCTTGACCGTAGATGAGGCCATCGCTTTGGCAAAACAGAATTATCCATCGCTTAAGGAAAGTGAAGCGTTTATTGAAAGGGAAAAGGCTATGAAAGGCACCAGTTTTGACCTTGGTAGCACCCAAGTTTTCACGGGAAAGGAAGAATATGGAAATAATCTTCCCGGGGTACAGACAACCATTGGTGTGCAACAGGGCAACATTGACTTGCTTTCGGGATTTTCAAAATCCAAGTTTTATAAAGAGCGTATTGTTTTGGGAGAGAAGTTTTACGTAGCGAGTGAGCAACAGTTGGTACGCAATGTGATGCAAGCCTATGACCAAATTAATTATTACAAGGCACAGTTGCGTTTTGCAGACCAATTGGACAGTATTTATGCCAATTTCAAGACCGCTGCCCAACTTCGTTATGACACTGGAGAAACAGGTAAGCTGGAATTTATTTCAGCCTCTTCCGAATTTCAACAGATTCAAGTGTTAAGGCAACAAGCCTATGACGATATTGAAATTGCCAAACGTGCCTTAAAACAATATTTGGGAACGGATGAAACCATCGAAACAGTTGATGGTTTTTACGAGCCATTGGATTTTATGGCAACGTTGGATTCAACCTCGGTGGCAAACAACCCAATGTTGCAATATGCGTTGCAGAACGCCGAAGTAAGTAAAGCAAATGTGGGCGTTGAAAAATCCCAATTCCTACCGAAATTTAATTTATCGTTCGGACGGCAAGTTGTGGATGATGTTTCGGGATTCAATACCTATCAGGCAGGAATCAGTATTCCGTTGTGGTTCTTTCCGCAGAAATCAAGGGTAAAGGCAGCCAAGGCAGATGCAATGGTCGCAGAGAATCAATATTTGGAGCAAAAGGCAACCACTGAAAGTAGGGTGTCGCAATTGTTCAAATCCCTTGAAAAAACACGGAAAATATTGCAGTATTATGAAGAAGGCGCATTGCTTTTGGCGGAAGAACAAATAACAACCGCAGAACTGGCATCCAAGGAAGGCGAAATAGATTATGTGAACTATATAACCATCCTTAACAGTGCCATCAGGATAAAGCAAACACATTTGGAATACATCAATCAATACAACCAACAATCTATTGAGGTACAATATCAGTTGGGTAATCTATAATATAAAAAGAAGAAAAATGAAGAATATACTATTAGTAAGTACCGTATTATTTGCACTTATGTTTATGAGTTGTAACGATGGCCAAAAATCTGAACTTGGGCATAACGAAGCTGAAGGCGTATCAAAAACCGAAGCTGCTGGCGAAGATGCACACGGCGAAGAAGGTCACGACGAAGAAGAAGGAGGCCATAGTGAGGAAGAAGGCGTTGTAGAACTTACAAAGCAACAGGCCGAAACCATCGGTTTGGAAATGAAACCTCTGGAGGAACGAAATTTAGGGAACAACATTAAGGTAACAGGAACGCTGGAACTTTACCCACAGGACAAGGCGAACATCAGTCCGTTTGTTGGTGGAAATGTGAGTTCCATAAAAGTTGTGCCAGGAGATAATGTAAGCAAAGGACAGGTGCTTGCGTATATTGAGCATCCAGATATCATTGCAATGCAACAGGATTATCAGGAAAAAAATGACGAACTGGTCTTTTTGAAACAGGATTTTGAGCGCAAGCAGATCCTTTATGACAAAGGTGTTTCTTCTGGCAAGGAATTTCAGATGGCACAGTCAAAATTTCGTTCCACAACATCCAGTGTCAATGGTTTGCGGTCCCAATTGAGATTGTTGGGCATCAACCCGGACAAGGTGGCTGAAGGCCAAATATATTCCGCAGTTCCCATTACCACACCCATAAGTGGCTATGTGGATGAAGTAATGATTAGTCTGGGCGATTATGTGGCACAACAATCCAAAATGTTCTCAATAAGCGATAATTCAAAGATTTATGTAAACTTTAAAGTATATGAGAAGGACATAAAGCAAATCAAGAAAGGGCAACAGATATATTTTTCAACGGCTTCTCGTCCAGATGAACTGCTTAAGGCAACCGTTAGGTCTGTTGGCAAAACCTTCAATACTGACCCAAAAGCATTGGAAGTTTTGGCAGATATTGAGAACAAGGATAAAAACCTGTTGCCGGGTATGTACGTGGAAGGACGCATAGTGCAGGGCGAGAAAAAAGGTTTTGCCGTACCGGAAGCTGCCATTATAAAAGAAGGCGAGCAATCCTTTATTTTTATTTTGGATGAAGATGAAGCAATGGAAGCGAACAAAATGAAATTTAAAATGGTACCCGTAACGGTTGGACTAACTGATTTGGGCTTTGTTGAAGTCAATCTTCCTGCCGAAGTTTCAAAGGACGCCAAAGTTGTCATAAACGGAGCTTATAACCTCTCTTCGGAAATGGTTAAAGGCGAACTGGAACACGACCATTAATTCAATAATAATCAGAGATTTTGATTCCGAGTTTGTTTGTCGTCTTAATTAGTTAGTTAAAAATTAGAAAACAGGCTCGGTTCAAAATCGATTAAAAATTTAAAAATTCATAATATGAAAGAAATAAAAGCATTTATAAAACCGAACCGAATCCAGAGAGTCATTGAAGCACTATCAGATAATGGATTTGAAAGTATGACCCTTTCACAAGCAGAAGGTACAGGCGCATTCAAGTCAAAAGGCGCAAGACCGTCGCTGGATTTTCACGTAACAGATAGTCCAGTGGTTAAGTTGGAACTGGTCTGCCAAAACGAGGAAGCCCAAGCGGCCATTGAAACAATTATAGCCAACGCTAAAACCGAGGGGCCTGGAGATGGTATTATATATATAGCAAATATTGAAGATGCCTTTCAGATTAAAACTGGAGATTCCTTAAAACGGTACGACCTATAAAACACATTTGTACAAATGGAAAAAATAGTCCAACTTCTGGAAAGTAAAGGAATACGACCTACGGCTATGCGCCTTATGACATATAAGCGTTTGGCGGAATTAGAGGTGGCCATAAGTCTTGGCGATTTGGAAAAGGATTTTAAGGTCAGCGAAAGAAGTACCCTATTTAGGACTATAAAAACGTTTGAAGAAAAAGCCATCGTACACCAAATTGAGGATGGGACTGGAGTTGTAAAATACGCCCTTTGCGAAGAGAATTGTGAGTGCGAGGTTGGCAACGACCTTCATTTGCACTTTCATTGCAACAACTGTAATGAAACGGTCTGTTTAACAGAGCATAAAATCCCGCATATCAGCTTGCCTGATGGCTACATTACCGAGGACATTAACTTGGTGGTAAAGGGCATTTGCGAAAAATGCAGCGAGAGTCTGGATTAAACGTTTGGTTTTTAAATTCAATTATCATTTATAAAAAGTGAACAATGATAACAATCTATAAAAAAGAAGCTACGGTATATATGGTGGCAGAGAATAAGCTGGATGCCAAGGATTATGAAAACTTGATACCGGTCTTAACAGAACATATAACTGCATATCAGGAAGTTTCCTGGTACATTGAAATGCAAAATTTTGAAGGCTGGACGGTAAGTGCCTATTGGAAGGGCATTGAATTAAATCTTCCGAATGAAACACATTTAAAGCGTGTTGCTTTAGTGGGTAGCGTTAAATGGCAGGAGCAATTTACCGAGGCATTGCTTCCTTTTTCAGAGGCGCATATAAAATTTTATAAGCCAGAAGAAAAAGACGATGCCAAAGAATGGATAAAAAAAAATAGTAAAAAATGAAAAAAATACAACTAAAAATTCCAGTTATCCTTCCGCAAGTTCCAAACGAAAAAGATACTTGTGTTGAGCGGCTTATAAAAGAATTACAGGCTAAAGAGGGCATCGAAAAAGTACACGTTGCCGATACAAAGGAAGATGACACACCACAGCTCTGTTTTCATTATGACCCCGATATCATTTCTATAGACCGCATTCAATCTCTCGCAGAACAGACGGGTGCCGAGATTACCGAAAAATACGGGCATTTGCTCATTGAGGTTAAAGGAATCAGACATACAAGACAGGCACGTTCCATAGAGAAAAGTCTTTTGGCAATCAATGGGGTTTTGGAGGCTTCCGTTTCGGCCTCTGGAATGGTGCGCCTTGAGTTTGATAAAAAGCAAACAAATTTTGATGAAATAAGTAAACAGATTGAAAAGGAAGACCTTCAGGTTAAGCGGAGTTCTTCAAACGAAAATAATTACACCGAAGCATCCAAAAAAAAACAGGAAGGTTCAAAGAAGGAAGATACTAAAGAGCAAACTTCCACAGAGGGCCACGAGCACAAGGAGGGCGAGACCCACGAGGAAGGAGAAGAGCACGCCCACGGTGGGGTTTTCGGTAAAAATACGGAGCTTATTTTTTCCATTATCTGTGGGGCACTTCTCGGGATAGGTTTCGGGCTTTCTTATGTGGAATCCATCCCGGATTGGGTCAGTCTTACTTTGTACATTGGCGCGTACTTTTTCGGTGGTTTCTTTACGGCCAAGGAAGCGGTTCAAACTGTGGCCAAGGGTGGTTTTGAAATTGATTTTTTAATGCTGGTCGCTGCCATTGGTGCCGCCATTCTGGGAGAATGGGCAGAAGGTGCACTGTTGTTGTTTTTATTTAGCCTTGGGCACGCCTTGGAACATTACGCAATGAACAAAGCAAGAAAAAGCATTGCTGCGCTTGCAGACCTTGCACCAAAAACAGCATTGCTTAAAAAAGATGGCAAGACCGAAGAAGTTGGAATTGAGCAATTGAGTATTGGCGATATTATAGTGGTCAAGCCCAATAGTAAAATATCCGCAGATGGCGTCGTGGTCAACGGAAAAAGCAGTGTAAACCAGGCCCCTATTACTGGGGAAAGTGTACCCGTGGATAAACTTCCCGTGGAAGATACAGGCAGGGACTATTCGGCAGACGATGATATCAAGGATGAAAATCGGGTATTTGCCGGAACTATCAACGGTAATAACACGCTGGAAATAAAGGTAATCAAAGAAGCCAAAGACTCTACCCTGTCCCGACTGGTCAAACTGGTCAACGAGGCACAGACCCAGAAGTCCCCCACGCAACTGCTGACCGATAAGTTCGAAAAATACTTTGTGCCATCCGTACTGATACTGGTTGGTATCCTACTCTTTGCCTTTCTGGTCATTGACGAACCGTTTAGTGCCAGCTTTTATCGTGCAATGGCGGTATTGGTAGCTGCAAGTCCCTGTGCACTGGCCATTTCAACACCAAGTGCCGTATTGAGCGGTGTGGCAAGGGCAGCACGTGGCGGCGTGCTCATCAAAGGTGGGCGACCACTTGAGGATTTAGGGGTCAT
>Ga0209344_10001466_pt1 | contig 30539 bp, 38 predicted proteins | sample Cruoilmetagenom6_FD_187293 | JGI IMG/M metagenome (GOLD analysis project Ga0209344, IMG submission 187293) | Oil polluted marine microbial communities from Coal Oil Point, Santa Barbara, California, USA - Santa Barbara Oil Seep Sample 6 (SPAdes)... | ecosystem: Environmental > Aquatic > Marine... | reverse complement strand
AGTGTGGCTATGCCCAGTCCACCGATTATTGCAAAAAGTTTTGATTTTTTCATCTTTTTTGTTGGTTTTAATTAATTATTTTTACTTGTTCGCTATACTTACGTTTAATTGTAAGTTCATGGTTTTCACAAAAGCGTTAATCTTTTGTTAACAAGAAAAATTGTGTTTTTAAAGCCCTAAAATAACCATAAATAATTCAATGAACCCTTCTGCATCCGATTGGATTTTAAAATTTCTGAATCTTTTTGAAAAAGAGGAACTTATAGGTGGTTTTAAAAACGAACACAAGTTTTACGAAGCATTAAAGCAAACTGGTTTTATATATGGAGTTTCTGTTTCAGCTTTGCCTAAAAAATCGCTCGGCAATTTGAAACTTACTAAAGAAGAGCTTACCAAAATAAATCTATTCCATGCATTGCTCTTTCAGTTTTTTCAAACAAACAAGGAAGGTACCTATAAAGAAGCCATCGAAAATATTCTGCTGTTTTACAATCATCTTGAAAAGGGAAAAACTGGTTTCTTTCATAAATTTTCGCTTTCGCAAAGCCCTTCAAATACTTTAGAACACATATTGTCTGTTCGCTTGCAGTCCGCAAATTCCCTTTTAAAGAAAAATACAATTTCCTTACTTACTTATGCCCTTCTCTATCTGGATGTGCTGTCCTATAAACACTGGCGAAAAGATCCAAATACAGTAAAAAAATATTACAGACAGCAAGAAACCATTGTATTAACCGCTTGTTTTTACACTTTAAAGTCCAAAAAGAAAAAATCAAAATACGACAAGTTGTTGATTGAACTTTTTGAAACCTATTCAGGATATATAATTGATGAAAGCGAAGTTGGTTCTGCCACGTTTTTGGATAGTCTCAACTATTTAGACAGTGATGAGCATTCCTTGGAAAAGAAATATATACTAGACCTTTGTTACCTTACAGTTTGGGAAGATTTAAAACTTGATTATTCCGAACAGCAATTTTTGCAACAATTATTGGTTACGCTAAATCTTTCCGAAGAAGAGCTGGAGAAATGCCTTTCTGACTTAAAACTGTTTTCAGAAAAATATACCGAAAAAATTCTTCTTTTTGAATATTCAAATCCTGTGAAGCAGTTTTACAAACAATCTTCTGCAACGGTAAAGCTTTTGATTATTCGGAACAAAGACCGTTTGGCGCGTGAACTTGAAGAAAGCGGCGAGTTGGTGGTACTGTTGGGGCAATCTACATTACGCGATTTATCTGCTGAGGAAAAAACAAAAGTGAAAGAACAATTGTTGGATATATGCAAAACCATTCCTTCGCTTACTATTTTCTTAGTTCCGGGAGGGAGTGTGCTTTTGCCCCTTTTAGTAAAATTTATCCCAAAGCTTTTGCCTTCTTCGTTTCAGGATAATAGAATTGAAATTATCAAAAAGAAAAAATAACACTATTCCAGCCACAGTTTAAAATCCTTCACTCTTTCGCGAGCAACGATTACTTCCTGTTCCTTATAACTGTTCAATTTCAATTGAAGACGGGAATTGGTATAAGAAATTATATCTTTTATTGAATTGATATTTATGTAATATTTCCTGCTTATCCTAAAAAAGGTTTCAGGCGAAAGTTCCTGCTCCAGCTGTTCTAAAGTTGTTTCCAAAAGGTAATCGCGGCCGTCCATTGTATGTGCATACGTACCTTTGTTTTCAGAATAGAAGCATTCTATTTCGTCAACAACAATCATTTTTATATGCTGTCCAATTTTTGTGGTAAAACGTTTTTTATACTCGCGTTCCATAGGATTAACAAGTAGTTTTTTGATGTCCTCAAAATTGAACTGTACGTTTTGGGCTGCTGGTTTTAAGGATTTGTATTTTTTAACGGCGGCCAATAATTCATCTTCGTCAATTGGCTTCAGCAAATAATCTATACTGTTCAATTTGAAAGCTTGCAATGCATATTCATCAAAAGCAGTGGTAAAAATGATGGCGCTATTTACTTCAATAATATCAAAAATCTCAAAGGAAAGTCCATCGCTCAACTGTATGTCCAGAAAAATAAGATCTGGATGCGGATTGTTTTGAAACCATTCCACAGCTTCTCCTACACTGTGTAACATCTGGTTTACGATCACATCCTGTTTTTCCAGCATTCGTTGAAGGTAACGAGCGGAAGGTTTTTCGTCTTCTATTATAAGTACGTTCATCGTGTTGGTTTCAAGTTTCAGGTTTTGGGTTTATCAAATTTCATACTATATACTTTGTATTTCGTATTTCGCAGTTAATCTTCCTCCAAAAATTGTTTGATTTTCTTCTCTTCCCAACGTTTTAAAAAATTATTCTGCACATTCAGTACAAAGAAAACATAAATTGCGTGGGAGACGATACCAAATCCCCAGAATAAAGCAGTTGCATAGTTGCTCCAATCTGTAAAATCAATTTCTTTATTGTTGAATACGTTTGCTGAAACAAGTATTATTACAACATTCACGATAATATATACGGCTAAATGGCTATAAAAACCTTTCAACGTTTCTACTTTTTTCTTTGCTCTTAAGTAGGTGAGACTTTTTTTTGTTTCCATTGTGACTTATATTTTTATTCTTCTTTCATATATTTTTTCAATTGTCGCTCTTCCCATTTTTTTATAATGGGAATTCTATATTGAAAAACTTTTGCAGCGTGAAATAACAGTCCAATTCCCCAAAAAATAGGAACAATTAGAATATTCCAATCTATCCATTTCACAAAGCTTTTATCACTTGATTCAATTTGAAAAAATTCCAGAACATTTCCCCTCACAATAAACAGGGCAATATTCACAATAATATAAACTAACAAATGCTTATAAAATCCTTTTAATGCTTCAACCCTCCTTCGGGCTTTTCTCAATTTTACACTTTCAGGATAATCCATCTTAGTTCCAATTATTTTTGTTGTTTTTTTCCTCTTCATCCATAAACTGTTTCAGTTTTCTATCTTCCCAATCTTTTCCAATAAAAGGCGTCCATTGAAACACTTTTATAGCTTGAAAGAAAATTCCAATTCCCCAACCAAAAGCAGCCCATAAAAACCAAGGATACCTTAATTCGTTTGTGTAATAGTTTATTCCTGCCAGCATTGCTATAAAGATGAAGTAAAACATTAAACTGCTGTAAAATTTCTTTATTTCGGCAACGCGTCGTTTCGCCTTAAAATACTTATTGTCTTTGTTTTCTGGTTCCATAATGGTTGTTTTTAAATTATAGTATAAAAATAATGGAGCTGTAACTTAATATAAAATAGAATCTTCTGAACTGTACTATTTATAGGATGAACCGTAATTTATTCATCTTTATCCATCAACTCCCGAATCTTCCTATTCTCCCAATCTTTTCCGAAGAATGGATTGTAGTTAAAAGTTTCCGAAGCGTGGCTCGTTACCCCAATGCCCCATCCCACGATAGGAAAGAGTGCCCAGGGAAATCCCGCATTCGAAATGTAGTTAAGGTAAATAAAAACGGGTACCATCATAACATATATAGCTAAATGAATGTAAAACCCCTTTAGTTTCTCAACCCGCTTTTTGGCAAGCTTATATTTTTTTTCTGAAATAAAAGTATCTTGAATATTCATGATTTTAATGTTTTCGTTCAAAATAGGAATAGCAACACTGAACTCGTTTCGGTTTTCTTGTATGGTTACAGGACGTTGCGTTAAAAGAGCGTATCTGTCTCGAATGTTTCTTAATCCTACACCAGTGCTTTCCTTTAAAACCTGCTTTGGCTGTAGGTTATTGGTTACAATTAAAGTTCCGTTTTCCTCTATAATATTTATGTGAAGTTTTTTTGAAGGCATAACCTGATTGTGCTTCACTGCGTTTTCCAACAAAAGCTGAAGCGACAAGGGCACAACTTTAGCCTGTGGGTTTTCCAACTTCGAAGGTTTGGTGAAAACAATACTGTCTTCAAACCTTACTGCTAAAAGTGACATATAGAGCTCCGCGAATTTCAATTCCTCTTCCAGAGTTACCAGTTCTTTACTTTTCTGTTCCAAAACATAGCGATACACCTTTGAAAGCGATGTGGTAAAACGGGTAGCAGCTTCGGGGTTTTCTTCAATTAAACTGGTAAGCACGTTCAAGCTGTTGAAAAGAAAATGCGGATCCAATTGGTTTTTCAGTGCATCAAATTTTGCCGATGCTGTGCCTGCAATAATTTTCTGCTCGGTTACCCTACTTTCCTGCTTATTTCTATAGTAATATACTGCGTAAAAAATAGCAGTAACCACTACCGAAATGATAAAAGAAATGTAGTAATATTGAATTTTTTCAGAGGCAATAAACTCTGAAAAAAACCTTCCTTCAATTATCATTTCTGTGAAAACGCGTATCGCAAAAAGACTAATAAGTGTAACTGAAATTCCTCCTAAAAGTCCCTTAAAAAGATTCTTCGGCTTAAATACTTGATTTGGAAATATTTTTAGCAAAAACCCAAAATAATAAGCATTTGCCATATATAGCACAACGGAATACAGTTGATTGTAAAGAAACATTATTAGTAGTTCCCTGCCATTTGCAAACTGATAGCCGTTGGCATATTGAATTAACCCAAGTATAATAAATACAAGGGATCCAACAGAAAATGCTTTGCCAAAATCTTTTAAAATACGCATCAAAATATCATTTTGTAAACCACGAGTTCAAGAATAAAATTTAATCTGTATCCGTGAATTGTTGATTGAAATTTTTAATTACAACTTTCAGCCTGTATTTGTTTTGCCCGCTCTTCGCCATAAGTTGGATAAAACTCCCCCTCTGGCTTAAAGGTAGCAAAAAGATCTATGGCCCGTTGAATGTCTTTGCAGTATGGCTCTATACTTTGCCCGAAATATTTGGCGCCTCCCATATCCCATTCGGCTTTTGCTAAAATCATCCGTGGATTGTTGGGTGCAAGTGCCAACGCTTTATTGTAAAGTTCAGAAGCTTTTGCGGAATAGGTCATGCCATATTGCTGCCCGTCATAAACAATCCAAGCGGTATAAAGTTGTGCTTGCAAAACCAACAAGTCGGGATTGTCTTTTGAGATTGCCATGGCGTCATTTATAAAATCCTGTGCTTTGTCCAATTGTGCTTTCAACTTGGTTCCATCTTTTTCAGTAAAGCTGTTTATCACATTAATTTGAGCTACGTAGTAAGGTGGCAACCAATTTTCTTGTTCTGCAGTTGCAATTCTTTCAAAGACATTTGCGGCTTCCCACGATTTGTTTTCCTGCCAAAGCTGAAAGGCTTTTTGCATTCCCTGTTGATATTTTGTAGGTCCTGCATCTGCTCCTGCGGATGTTGTTTCATTCTGCGACTGCATTACCAAAATGGTAAAGAAAAGAGTAAGATAAGTGAGTACGTTTTGCATGGTTTTATTTTTTTTATTGGTTATTACTATTTTTTATTGTTGTTCAAATTTCATTCAAAATATTTCTTTTGAAAAAATCTATTTCCCCAACTGTTGAATTTATGGGTTGAATTGTACTTCCAGCATCTATAAATTATCAAGCTGATTATCTTTCCCATCATCACTAATGGTCCAGAAGAATCCCACAAAGAAGAACTGGTCCGCAGCCGGGAGTAACTCTCTCCGTGCAAAATTGCCATTGGCATCAGGTGTGTTTGCGTATTGATAACCGTTCACGTTTTTAAAGGCTAATGCATTATTTACTGAGAAATATAAAATCTTTTGTTGCGATAGTAAATATGCCCAGTTTAGGCTCACGCTATTGTAACCCCTAGTTTTCTCCTGAAGAAATCCTGATTGATTCAAATCTGTATAAGTACGACCGCTTCCGTATTGGTAACTAAAGCCGATTTGACTTTTCCAATCGTCGATCCAGTATTTAGCAACTACCGAAAGATTGTGCGTATTCGCAAAACTTGGCGTGGCTTCAATTGGATAATCCCTGTATTTCCTTTCGGTATCCAAATAGGAGTAGCTTACCCAATAATCTACATTTTTGATGCTCTCATTATCTCTCCAAAAAAGATCTAAACCTTGTGCGTAACCATCGCCATTATTGGTAAATATGCTATTAACATCTGGCGTTGCTTCGTTGTAAGTTACAAGGTTGATATATTCTTTTCTGTACACTTCTGCACGGAAAATTCTGTTATTGGCAGCATATTGATAATTCATTATGTAATGTTTTGTGTGCTGCGCCTCTAAATCATTTGTAAATTTCAAAATCTCATTATCTGGCTGCTGATAATAATCGCCGTAGGCTAATGAAAGCTGGCTACTTTTCCCTGTTTTAAAGGCGAATGAAACTCGTGGTGATACCGTAAATTCTTTAAAAAGTTCACTATATTCTCCACGAACGCCTAATTTTAAAGCCAGTTTTCTCGAAAAAATAATATCCGCTTCCGTAAATACTGCCGAAATATTATTGTTAAAACCAAGCGTTGTAGCAAAATTGGGTTCGTCATAATTTTCGTTGAAATCTGTAATGAATTGTTCTGTGCCAAAATCCAATTTAAAACGGTTGCTGAAACGTTTTTTCAGTTTTAATTTAAGATGCGCTGAATTTTCAACATCCTTAATATTTGCCTCATCAATACCAACTTTTGTGTTACCGTAGGTATAACTTCCGCCTCCGAAAATCGACCAACCATCGTTCAATATTTCACTATAACTGGCATTTGTATAAAAATTTTGGTTGTTCAATTTAAAATATACACCCTCTGGCTGATTGATGTCTTCCTGCGTAAGTGCAAAGTTGGAAGTGTCAAAAGCGCCGTAAATTTTCAGCAATCCATCCCCTATTTTCTGACGGAAAACCGCTTCGCCCGAAGCTGTTTCAAAAGGTTTTTCCCAATCATTTCTGTCTGGGAAAAGCGTAATGTAGGGCGCAAGATTTATATAGGAAGCATTTACGCTCAACGAACTTCCCTTGTTCCACGAAGCCTTTGGTGAAGGGGAATCCCACTTTTCGGTATGCCCCAAGCCTACACCAACGGTCATAAGTGCAATATCTGTCTTTTCCTGATCAGGCTCGTCTATAGTATTTAAAAGCAAAACAGAAGAAAGTGCCTGTCCGTATTCTGCAGAATAACCTCCTGTGGAAAAAGTGATTCCATCAAAAAGAAAAGGGCTATACCTTCCTCGGGTCGGAATGTTGCTAGTAGTTGGACTATAAGGTGTAAAAACACGAATGCCATCAATAAAAATCTGGGTTTCGTTGGCGTCGCCACCGCGAACAAAAAGACGACCATCCTCAGCAACTGTTGTCGTACCAGGAAGCGTTTGCAATGCGCCCACAAAATCGCCCAAAGCGCTTGCTGTGGTTACAATATCCAAAGGTTTTAAAACCGAAATTTTACTATTGTCACCAGCAGAAAATGAACCCGCGGAAATAGTTACTGTCTCTAAGGAATTCACGTCTTCGCGAAGCACAATTTTAAGATTTTTCATTTTTGAAACATCATCTGTCATCTTGAAAGCTTCAAAAGAAACATATGAAATAGTCAAGATTTGCGCGCCTGTTTCGGTAGTTTCAAAAGAAAACGTTCCATTTTCACCTGAAGAGGTTCCATCGTATGTGCCTTCAAGATAGATATTCGCCCCAAAAATGGGTACTCCCTTATTGTCTGTTACCGTACCAGAAACAATGGTTTGTGCAAAAAAGCAGTAAGGAAAAAGAGCGATAAAAAAAAAGATAACTGAAATTTTCATGGATTGGTTGGTTTATATTTTCAGTTCAAAGGTGAAATTTCGGTACATCTTAATAGAAAAAAATAAACCGAATTGTAAAAAGGGGTTACCCAATTGTAATATTTCGCTTTGTTATAAAGTTTTTAGATAAAATTCACTCCACATATTCCAAAATATCCCCTGGCTGACATTCCAATACTTCGCATATGGTTTCCAGCGTACTGAAGCGCACCGCCTTTGCCTTTCCTGTTTTCAGAATGGAAAGGTTAGAGAGCGTCAATCCCACTTTTTCGGAAAGTTCGTTCAATGACATTTTACGTTTGGCCATCATTACATCCAAGTTTACTACTATAGGCATAATTAAATTGTTAGCTCGTTTTCGTTTTGTATCTCTACTCCTTTTTTAAAGACCAATGCTATTATATAAATGATACCTGCAAAAAACAGGAATTGCTCTGCTCCCCAGTCTATTTGAATTGTAATTCCCTGTTTCATTATACGGCCTCCATAGTTTTCCGCAATTATAGCCACAACGCCAATACTAAGTGCATAATAACTAATTTCAGTAATTAGCGAGGCAGTGTATTCATTAAATGGTTGGTTTAAATCAAACTTCAGGAAAAGTTTTACCACGAGATAGGCTAGGTAAGCTTTCAAAGCTGACAATGTTATTAAAAAACTGGCTATGCCAATGTAATATTCTACGTTAAAATTATAGATATCTAAAAGATCCAGTCCCATATAAGTATCTGCCGCACCATCTGAATTTATAAAAAGGGTCACAAAAAAGGAGACCAGCAAGGCTCCCGTTTTTATACACAAACCAATGAATATTATCCAGAAAAGCACATTCATTAATTTCAAAATAAAAGTTGTTTTCATATAAGTTAGATTAAAATTACATTGCGAAATTAGATAAATATTTATTGATAAACAATAAATTTATTTTATTTTTCGACAAATATAATTTTTATAATATAATTTTTTAAATGTGAAAATGGTTGAACATTTGATTTTATTGGTATTTAAAATAAATTCGATTTTGTTTTTTCTGAAACAAAAAATGTAAAAATTGTATCTTCGAAATAAAACAAAGCAATATGACCGATTCTCAAAAAGTAGATGCTTTTATAGCTAAGCAAACAAAGTGGAAAGAAAAGCTGCAACAGCTTCGGGTCGTTTTTCAAAAAACCGAACTAACTGAAGAAGTGAAATGGGGCAAACCTACATATACCATAGATGGAAAATTAGTGGCTGCAATGGCAGATTTTAAAAATCATATGGCGCTTTGGTTTCATCAAGGTGTTTTTTTGAATGACAAGCAAAACAAACTTATAAATGCGCAGGAAGCCAAAGCCTTAAGACAATGGCGTTTTGAAGAAGATGATAAAATTGACTCGGCACTTGTTTTGGAGTATATTATTGAAGCAATCGGCAATGCCAAAGCTGGAAAGGAGCTGAAACCTGTAAAGAAAAAAGAAGTTTCCATTCCCGAAATTTTCAAAAATGCAATGGCGAGGGATAAAATTTTAAAAGAAAGTTATAACAAACTTACACCAGGAAGACAGCGCGAATATGCCGAATATATTGGCGAAGCAAAACGTGAAGCTACCCAACAAACCCGGCTCGAAAAATGCGGTGTAATGATAAAACAAGGTGTTGGCCTTCACGATAAATACAAAAACTGCTAATTAGGGATTCCTTAATTAGGTTTTTTTCTAAACTCTTAAACCCATAACCTTCTAAACTTTTTTAAAAATGAAAACAGACAAATACACAAAAACAATCCTGACCATCATTGCCATTTGCTTAACAATCAATGTGGTTAAGGATTTTGAAATTTTTCCTTCAGCCTATGCTTCAGAAAAGGTTGAAACCAAACCAGTAACTGAAGTGATAGACGTACGTTTGGTGGATATCAACACTTACGACGAGCTTAACGTAAACTTAAAAAGTGTTGACACTTATGACGAAGTAAAGGTCAATATAAAAAAGATTGAAACAACAGACGAGCTGGATGTTAATCTTGACGAGATTGGCGGTGGTTGGGTTTCAAACGGAGGACCTATTCCTGTAAAAGTGCAATAATTATTTTTTAAACGGACGAATGATTAACCGTGCAGCTCGATCATAGTTGATGTAACTATACGTCCAATTGAAAAAGGTAACTACTCTATTTCGGAAGCCAACTAAAAACCAAAGGTGAACAAACATCCATAAAAACCAAGCAATGGCACCGCCAAAGTGCATTTTACCTAAATCTACTACTGCTTTGTTTCTTCCCACCGTGGCCATGGTTCCTTTGTCAAAATATTTAAATGGTTCCATCTTATCTCCTTTCAGCATTTTTTGAAAGTTTTTGCCTAAATGTTTTCCCTGTTGAATTGCTGGTTGGGCAACTTGCGGGTGACCTTTTGGGTATTCCTTGGTACCCATTAAGGCAATATCTCCAAGTGCAAAAATATTTTCAAATCCATTCACTTTGTTGAACTCATCAACTTTATAACGGTTAGCCTTTTCAACCAACGCTTCACCATCTATTCCATTAACCAATGCTCCAGTTACACCAGCAGCCCAAATAAATGTGGCAGATTCAAACTTTTTACCATCTTTTGTGGTTACCGTTTTTCCGTCATAACCACTTATAAATGTTTCCAAATGAATCTGCACACCTAATTTTTCAAGAAATTTTTGTGCTTTTTTGGAAGCTTCACTGCTCATAGGCGGTAGCACTCTATCCAGTCCCTCAATAAGATGGACGTTCATTTCATCTTCATCGAGTTCTGGGTAGTCATTTTCAAGGATTCCTTTTCTGAATTCAGCCAATGCTCCAGCCAGTTCTACTCCTGTTGGGCCTGCACCTGCAATTACGAAGTTTAGCAATCGTTTTCTTTCCACTTCATCTGTGGTAATATCAGCTTTTTCAATATTCTGAAGCATTAAACTGCGAATATTCAACGCTTGGGGTACGGTTTTCATTGGCATACTGTTTTCAGCAATGCTTTCATTTCCGAAGAAATTGGTGCGTGTACCTGTAGCAATAATTAAATAATCATACCGTAGGCTTCCAATGGAAGTAGAAATTGTATTGTTTTCGGTATCAATTTTTTCAACCTCAGCCATTCTGAAGTGAAAATCCGTATTATTCCTAAATACTTTTCGAAGTGGATATGCTATGGAATCGGGCTCTAGACCAGCAGTTGAAACTTGGTATAATAAAGGTTGAAAAGTGTGGTAGTTATGCCTATCAAAAAGTACAATCTGTACCTTTTCTTTTTTTAGTTTTTTTATGAAGGAAATCCCAGCAAATCCACCACCTATAACTACAATTCGGGGGACGCTGGTTTCAGGAATATTCATTGTTTTTTTATAAAGTATAAAAGTACAATTTGTTCATTGAGTTACCTTATTTTTTAAGATTTTTGTAACAAAGCAATTCCTAGGTACACTAATAAAAAGCCAACAAAAAACCATTGAACAAAGAACTGGAACATAGTTTTGTTACCCAATTACAGGAGAATCAAAACATCGTACACAAAATTTGTAGGTTATACACCAACGACAGCGACGCTCACAACGACCTGTTTCAGGAAATAACCATTCAGCTTTGGCGTGCTTACCCTAAATTTCGGGGCGATTCCAAATTCAGTACTTGGATGTATCGAGTGGCACTAAACACGGCCATAACGCTTTATAGAAAATCAAAGCGCAGCATAAAAACACAAGATTTTGAAGGAGTTAGTTTTAAAATTTCTACTGAACCTTATGACGATACCGCTGAACAGCAATTAAAATTGATGTACAGTGCTGTAAAAGATTTGAATGATATTGATAAAGCCTTGGTTTTTCTCTATTTAGAAGACAAAAACTATAGGGAAATTTCAGAAACACTTGGTATTACCGAAGTAAACGCAAGAGTAAAAATGAACAGGATAAAGGAAAAATTACGAACAATATTAAATCCGTAACCCACTATGGATGAACTAGATATATTAAAAAAACAATGGCAAAGCCAAGAACAAGTGTTACCGCATTTGTCCTATAAAGACATCTATAAAATGTTGTTGAAAAAATCCTCGTCCATAGTGAAGTGGATATTCTTCATTAGCATTGCCGAGATTCTTTTTTGGACTTTGCTTTCCTTTCTTGTGCCAGAATCCAGCACCAAATTTAGTGACGACATAGGTCTTCACAATATTTTGTTGGGTGTTAATGTGCTAAATTATTCGGTTTTTGGCTTTTTCATAATTCTTTTTTACAGAAACTATCGCAAAATTTCCACCACAGATTCCATAAAAGACTTGATGAAAAATATTCTTCGCACACGTAAGACCGTAAAGTATTTTGTGATTTACAATGTAACTGCTTCGATTTTACTAATAATTGGCATCAATATTTATTATTATGTAAACCAGGACATTGTTTTTAAATTTATGACGGAGGACTATGGTATCACAAACATTTCCCAAGATAGATTCATGAAAATGTTTTTTGTCATTCAAATCCTTTTTGGGCTTGTAATGATTGGTTTTGTCCTTTTGTTTTACAGAATTGTTTATGGAATTTTATTAAGACGACTTCACAAAAATTATAAAGAGTTGAAGAAAATTGAAATTTAAAAAAGTAGTAGGCAGTTGCAGTTTTCAGTAGCACTAATGCCTACTGCTACTGAATACTGTAAACTCTTTAATACCGCCACTGACGCTCTTTGTTCAGCTCTTCTTCACTTAGAATTTCTGAAGTAGGGATTACTTTTAGGAAAGACGGATGTTGCTCAATTGCATATTCCAATTTTTCTACAATTTGATCCATCGTTTCGTTTTCGTAATCAATATCCAATGGTGGTTTTATTTCCATTGACTGAAGAATGCCGCGCTTCTTGATATTAATCCCCTTTTTGTCAAAAGACCTTCTGAAACCGTCAATTACAATAGGTACAACGATCGGTTTGTTTTTCTTAATAATGTGAGCCGTTCCTCTTCGGATTGGCTTCCAGGGTTTGGTAGTTCCCTGAGGAAAAGTGATTACCCAACCGTCATCCAAGGCTTTGGTAATGTTGCTAACATCACTCATTTTTACTTGTTTATTCACATCCTGGCCCTTTTCACGCCAAGTGCGCTCTATACTAATAGAACCTGCATAGGCAAGGATTTTGGGGAGCAAACCCGCTTTCATTGTTTCTTTTGCGGCAACAAAATAGATGTTTAACTTCGGGTTCCACAAATAGCCAACATTTTTTATACTGTCATCCCTTCCTTTCAAGCTTGCATTAAAAACGTGCAGCATAGCAGCCACATCAGCAAAATAGGTTTGATGGTTACTTACAAAGAGGACATTAGTTTCAGGAAGTGATTTCAAAATCTCACTTCCGTGAATTTGTAGATTGTTAAAACCCTTAAACCGACTATGGGTTAAAAGTCCAGCGATCCGTATTAACCAGAGTTTTAAAAAAAGATAATGTCCAAATGGATTTTTTTTGAAAAGACTCATTTTTTATTGTTCAGTAGTCAGTATTCAACAAGTTATTGCAGGTTTCGATGCATTAATCATTCTGCATTATTCATTATAAATTCGAAAACAAATATACTAAAATAAGCTGTTATAGTGCCATTTTCAGCAATTCACGCACTTCGTTGAGCATCATTGCCGTAGCTCCCCAAACTACATGTCCATTCAACTTAAAAGCAGGAACTTCAATGCTTGTGGCGTATGATGTGGAAAGTGTTTGGGTAACAATGTTTGCATCATTCATAAAATCCTGTAAGGTTACTTCTATCAGTGCCTCTACCTCTTCTTCTTGTGGAACAAATCTTGGCAATTCTGAGGTTATGCCCAAGAAAGGTTGCACAAAAAAATTGCTCGGCGGTATGTAAATTTCAGTAAGTTTTTTTAATACTGAAATAGTGTCGCGCGAAATCCCAACTTCTTCTTCCGTTTCCCGTAATGCCGCATCCTGAATGGTTCCATCTCCCGCTTCCAGCTTACCGCCGGGAAAACCAACTTGGGCGGAATGAACACCATTGTATGTTTTCCTAAGAATCAAAATCAGCCGTGTTTCAAAATTTTCTGAAGGATAAAATAGCGACATTACGCCTGCTTGTTTTGCAGTGTTCTTTTCTCGGGCTACTCTTTTCAGTTCCTGCAAACGTTCCATCGGCGCCATTTTAAATTGGATCGCTTCGCCCGGAAGTTCCATTTTTGTTACTTTTACAATCCGTTTTTCAAAATCGCGAAAATCCATTTATGATGAAGTTATTTATTTATTTGTTCGGAATTGTTCTGTTCTTCGGAAGTTGTGAAGATAAGAAAAAGGCTTCCCAAAATGAAAACGAAATCGAAAAGGAAGTTGAAATCGATACTTCGGCGGAGTCTATCCTGAGCGGAGTTGAAGGACTCAGCAACCAAAAAATTGACACCGAAAAAAAAGATTCGATAGCATATCCCGAAATCACGAACGATAATGTAGTTTCGTTTTTAACAGAATACGGAAAAAACAATCCCGAAACAAAAGTGCTGATATCAAGCCGTTTTGGCGATATTGAAATTGAGCTATACAAAGACACACCGTTGCACAGGGCAAATATGATCTATCTGGTAAAGCAAAAATATTTTGATGAAACCTTTTTTCATCGCGTAGTTCCTAATTTTATTATTCAAGCTGGAAATAGCGATATAGTTTCAACCCCAAGAAAACGCAACGCTTTGGGAAATAAATATTTACTTCCAGCAGAAATTATTCCCGGTCGCATTCACGAATACGGAACAGTTTCCGGCGCAAAGGAATATCGTGAAAACCCGGACAATAGAACGGCGCCTTATGAGTTTTTTATCTTCCTTGGGCCAAAATCCTCTACTACACATTTGAATGGAAAATACACCATCTTTGGGAAAGTGACTAAAGGAATGGACGTGATTGAGGAAATTTCAAAAGTGAAAGCGGACGATGGTGACTGGCCGTTGAGCAATATTTATATTACTGCGAAAGTTGTTGAATGAGTTAATTTTTCATCTCATCCTTTGTGTAAATACTGGGCAGCGAAAGCCTAAAATAAACCGCCAATAAACGAACAATAATTACAATAGAACCCGAAATGATAACTATAAAATCTTCTTTTAGCGGGGTGAAATGTAATAGGAAGTACGCAGATGCACCCAAAATACAGGCCGTAGCATAAATTTCCTTTCTAAAGATAATTGGAATTTCATTACAAAGAATATCGCGGATAACGCCTCCAAAGCAAGCCGTCATTGTTCCTAATGCAACGCAAATTATAGGGTGAAAGCCTGCCGCAATCCCCTTCTCTACCCCTACGATAGTGTAAAGCGCAATCCCAATGGTATCAAATAAAAACAGGGAACGACGAATGTGGTTCAACCTTTTTCTAAAAATAACAGCAAATACGGTTGCTCCAAAAATTACGTAAACATACGTCAAGTTTCGCATCCAGGCTACATTTGCATCAATAAGAATATCGCGCAAGGTTCCACCGCCAACTGCAGTTACAAAGGCAATTATTAAAATTCCAAATGGATCCAACCTTTTGTTGAGCGCCGTAAGCACTCCGGAAATGGCGAACGCAATGGTTCCAAGAATGTCTATAATTAGTATCAGATTCACATGTTCTGGGTAAAATGGTTATAGTCGCGTAGTACAGTATCTATGTATTGCCTATCATATAAATCTGAAGATGTTTCAAGCACCGACTCTACTTTTATACGAAGCATATTCAAGGTTTTATAATCATTACTTTTCACAGCGATAAGATAGGTTTCCTTAATGAGCCGCGCATCTTTGTCTGTAAGTTTGGTTACGTTCAAAAACTTGGGTTGATAGTCGTCGGCTATTTCTTCTAAAATGGTATGGCTAATTTTCACTTTGCTTTTTGTACTAATAACAACTGTTCCCGCAGCATGGTCGCCAACGCGCTGTCTTCTATCAGAAAAAATAATTGATAACAACCCGATAGATCCTAGGAAGATCCAAATATCAACTATACGAAGCATCCACAGAATCATGTAATCACTCCACCGGGCGGGGCTTCCGTCAATCTTTACCACTCGGGTCTTCATCGCAATCTTCCCTACCGTTCTTCCATTAAAAAGTATGTGCATATACAATGAATAAAACATCACAGGTAAAAGCAGTAATTGCTGCAGCCCAAAAACCGTCCAATGATCGCTAAAGGCCATATTCATAGCTTCCGTGGCTAACTCTACAATATAGAAATATACAAAAAACAGAAAAAGGTCTATTAAAAAAGCAAGGATCCGCTCGCCTACACTGACTATTTTATAGTCTAGGTTTACGTTTTGTGTAGTATTGATTTCTAAGTTTGCCATGTAAAAGCAAGTGGTTATATTTATCGAAAATTTCAGAAGATGCGCGAAGCGGCATTCGTCAAGCAAAATAAGGAAAAATGGATTGCATTTGAAAAGGCAATCACACTTAATTCAAAAATAAGTCCAGACCAGCTTGCCGACCATTATATTCAACTTACCAACGACCTTGCTTACGCGCAAACATATTATCCTGATAGCAAAGCACTTCTATATTTAAATTCGTTGGCTTCACAAGCGCACCAAAAAATTTATAAGAACAAAAAAGAAACAAAAAACCGTGTTGTAAGTTTCTGGAAATATGAGTTTCCGCTGTTTTTCAGACAGCATCAGCGTATGTTGCTTTTTTCGTTTTTACTTTTTGCAGTTGCAACTGCCATTGGAGCAATTTCAGCCGTAAATGACGATTCCTTCGTGAGATTGATTCTTGGAGATGGTTACGTGAACGAAACCTTAAACAACATTGATAAAGGTGATCCAACCGCTATTTATAAAAGTGGGAGCGAGATTGGCACTTTTTTAGGGATTACCATTAACAACATTCGCGTGGCATTTTTGGCATATGCTTTTGGAGTGATTACTTCTTTGGGAACAGCTTACATTCTTTTCAGCAATGGTGTGATGCTCGGAGCTTTTTTTACGTTTTTCTACAATCGCGATTTGCTCTTTGAAGCTTCAAAAAGTGTTTGGTTGCACGGAACCATCGAAATTTCAGTAATCGTTATTGCAGGCTGCGCAGGAATGGTAATGGGTAACAGCATACTTTTCCCAAAAACATATTCACGGAAAGTTTCCTTTTTGAAAGGTGCAAAGGACGGCCTCAAAATTGTTGTGAGTACCATTCCCTTTTTCATCATTGCTGGTTTTATTGAAGGGTTCATAACTCGCTACAGCAATATGCCTGTTTGGTTGGCAATGACCATTATTTTTAGTTCCTTGGCACTTATTATTTTTTATTACGTTATTTATCCAATCATCCTCAATAAAAAGCATGCAACACAAACACATACCGCTTAAACAGCAACGCGATGTAGGCGAAATGATAACAACCTATTTCGAGTTTTTAAAACAAAATTTCAAGCCTTTTTTAAATATTTTTATCAGCTATAACGGGCTTTTTATTCTTGGCTTTTTAGGCGTGAGTTATCTTTTGGTAACTGGTTTTGTAGGTGCTTTTTCTGCCCCTTCAGGTTTCAGTATTGACAATGATCCGTCAAATTACATAACTTTTCTTATAGCGGGATTCTTAGGATTTTTGTTGCTTTTTATTATCACCGCAATCCTAAATTATAGTCTCGCCGCAGTTTATATGATTCAATATGAAGAAAACAAAGGCGAAGTTGTTGAAAAAAGAAAAGTTTGGGAAGTGGTAAAACAAAACTTCGGAAATATCGCCCTCTTTATTGTTTTAATGATGGTTTGCTACATAGCGGTTATGATTATTGGTATTATTCTGGCATTCATCCCTATTATTGGAACCTTCGCATATTACCTGCTCATTTTAGCTTATACCAGTTGGATGGGGCTTTCATTTATGGCAATGATAAACGACAATAAAGAAGTAACAGTCGCTTTTGGGGAAGGTTTTAAACTCCTGAAAAAATATTTTTGGAAAAGCGTGCTTTCAAACTTGGTTATCGGTTTATTGTTAGGAATTTTGATGATGGTAGTTTTGATGATTCCTGGAATTTTAATAGGCATCTACGCCTTCCATTCTTTAGATACGGGTGTGGATCTTGCTAATTCCCCAGTTGCCAACGTAGTTTGGACAATAGGCCTTTCAATACTTTTGATACTTTACACCATAAACCAATCCTTGGCACAGTTTGTAAACGGAATACTTTATTATTCCCTTCACGAAGAGACCTACAATGAAGCCACTCGCGAACGCATTGATAATATTGGTGCAGGTGAATAGATTCCTTTTCATATTATTTTTTCTTTTGAATACCCTTGCCGCTACTGCTTCGGGAGCAGATAGCCTTGCCGTTGCCGTGGATAGCAGCAAGGTTGTGCAAAAGCATTTTTCTGAAAACTTATCTGAAAAATATTCCGGAAGTGATTTTGATTACGACTCAATGGAAGGAGAGGCCGAAAATTTTTTGGGGCGTGCAATCTCTTGGTTTTTCAAGAAGCTTGGTGAAATTTTTGGGATAGACATTTCGCCAGAAATGTTTCAAATCATTAAAATATTTGTTTACATACTGCTCATCATTTTTGCAATATACATCTTGGTGAAGTTGCTCGTTGGCGATAATGCCTCGTCGTTTTTTAGTAAACAGAGCAAGATGGTTGCCCCGCTGAATATTCAGGAAGAGCATATTGAAAATATAGATTTGGACAGCTACATTAAAAATGCCTTAAAGGAAGAAAATTACCGATTGGCAATTAGGTATATGTATCTAAAATCTTTGAAATTGCTTTCATTAAACAATATAATTACTTGGCATTTTGAAAAAACAAATAGCGATTATTACCGCGAAATTGAAAATGCAGCCTTGAAGGAAAACTTCAAAAAGACTTCCTATCTCTACGACAATATTTGGTATGGAGAATACGCACTTGATAAAGCAGGTTTCGAAAATGCCGAAAAAGATTTTGAACGACTTAACCAAAACTTGAAAAATGCTGGATAAACGTTCAAAAAGAGTGCTTTGGGTTTTTGGGATTGCGCTGCTAAGCATAGTAATCATGGAACTTGTACGGCCAAAACCCATTGATTGGCGCGCTAGTTACATTTCTACGGACAAAATCCCGTTCGGCGGATTTGTGTTTTTTGAAGAAGCTCCTTCCCTTTTCAGAAATGCCGAAATCGAAAAAATTGATAAAGATCCTTATGTGTTTTTGGCGGACAGTACCTACGTTCAAAATTCCGCTTATATTTTTGTAAACGACGAGGTTTTCTTTGATGAAAGACAAACAGAAGAAATCTTGAAATATGTTGAAAGTGGAAACACCGTATTTATTTCTTCGCGAAGCGTGAGTTATATTCTTCGGGATTCCATAAAAGTGGAAACTGCTGCAAATTATGATATTCTTGAGGAAGAGATTCATCCAAGATTTTTCTCACCATCGTTAATACAAGATTCTCTTCCCGCTTTTAAAAAAGGAGTTTATAAAGCTTCATTTATTGAAATTGACACGTTGAAAACAACCGCTTTGGGATATTACGATTCCGAAAAACCCATGCTTGAGGAACTGAATTATATAAAGGTGGATTATGGAAAAGGTGAGTTCCTTTTACATAATCTTCCTGAAGCATTTTCAAATTATTATTTATTGAAGGGCAACGATCAGTACACTGCCAACGTACTTTCATACATTGATGCCGACAAAATATACTGGGATGAATACCTAAAATCCGGCAGAAAAGTTGTGGAATCGCCTATGCGTTTTATTTTAGACCAAGCGCCGTTAACTTGGGCATATTATGTTTTGATTGGAGGATTGTTGATTTTTGTACTTTTCAAAGGAAAAAGGGAACAGCGTATTGTGGAAGTTATGGAGCCACTGGAAAATACTTCGGTGGAATTCACGAAAACCATTGGCGATCTCTATTTTCAGCATAAGGATTACAGCAATATTATTGCGAAGAAAATCACTTATTTTATGGAAACGCTTCGCTCAAAATACTTTTTGAACACAAATCACATTACGGAAGATTTCATCAAAAAACTGGCTTTAAAAAGTGGAAACACTTTGGAAAAGACCCAGAAATTGATGCATTTAATAAAACACTTAAAAGAAAAATCTGTTCACAGTGAAGCCGATTTGCTGGAACTGAACAAACAAATAGAAGCATTTAGACATTAAATATTATGGAAGAAACACAGGAAAATCCGTTAGAGTTCAACTCGCGATTAGATTTAAAAAATCTACAGGAAGCAGTCGGAAAAATAAAGGCCGAATTAGGAAAAGTAATCGTTGGGCAGCACGATATGTTGGAAATGTTGATCATTTCAATTTTGAGCGACGGCCATTCGCTTATTGAAGGCGTGCCGGGCGTTGCGAAAACCTTGACTGCAAAACTATTAGCAAAAACATTGGCGGTAGATTTCAGCAGAATACAGTTCACACCAGATTTGATGCCGAGCGATATTTTGGGAACGTCTATTTTTAACGTAAAAAATAGTGAGTTCGAATTCAAAAAAGGACCTGTTTTTTCAAACATTGTTTTGATTGACGAAATAAATCGTGCGCCAGCAAAAACGCAGGCCGCTCTTTTCGAAATTATGGAAGAGCGCCAAGTAACAATGGATGGAACGGAATACAAAATGCAACCGCCGTTTTTGGTTTTCGCAACCCAAAATCCAGTAGAACAAGAAGGAACGTATGCTTTGCCCGAAGCGCAATTGGACCGTTTTCTTTTCAAAATAAATGTGCCTTATCCTAGTTTGGAAGAGGAAATCAATATACTTGAAAACGAACACAACCGAAAAGACGCTTTTGTTTTGGATAGTGTAATGCAAGTGCTTAATGCACAACAAATCGCCGAATACCAGCATACTATTAAGAAAATAATCATAGAAAGCAATCTGCTGAAATACATTGCTGCAATTGTTGACAATACGCGAACCAACGCCAACTTGTTTTTGGGCGCCTCACCAAGAGCTTCTCTGGCAATTATGAACGCCTCCAAAGCTTTGGCGGCAATGAGTGGCCGTGATTTTGTAACGCCAGACGATATTAAAAAAATAGCTCCCTCAGTTTTAAGACACAGAATTATGTTGACGCCAGAGCGCGAAATGGAAGGAATAACGGCCGATAAAGTGGTGCAACAGATTATTGAGACTATCGAAATTCCGAGGTAGTAGTGAGTAGTGAATGAAAATTTAAACTTTCATGTCACCCTGAGCGCAGTCGAAGGGTTTTAAATTGAAAAAACTAAAATTGAAAAGATTTCTAAAAAGCCTATATCTAAAAAAGCGATTTTTCAGCGTGCTGTTTTCGCTTGCGATTCTGTTTGTGGTTTCGTACTTCTTCCAGGAACTGTTTGGTGTAGTTAAACTTTTGTTTTATTTGCTTTTGGTGGCTTTTGTTTTTGATGTTTTATTGCTTTATCGAAATAAAACTGGAATACAGGCTTCAAGAATTCTTCCTGAAAAACTATCAAATGGCGATGATAATTCCATAGAAATTAAAGTGGTAAATAGATTTCAATTTAAAACTTCCGTGAAAATTATTGATGAATTGCCTATTCTATGGCAGATTCGGGATTTTAAAATTGAAGCTATTTTGAATGCTTCTGAAGAAAAGAAATTTACATATCAAGTCCGGCCAACAGAACGAGGCGAATATCATTTTGGAAATTTAAATGTTTTTTCATCCTCAATATTAGGATTGATTGCCCGGAGACAACAATTTTCAGCAGAAGCGATGGTTCCAAATTATCCGTCGTTTCTTCAGCTTAAAAAGTATGATTTTATAGCTTTCACCAATAGACTGAAGCTTTTCGGTTTAAAAAAAATTAGAAGAATTGGCCATACCATGGAGTTTGAGCAAATAAAGGATTACACTGCTGGTGATGATGTGCGGAATATAAACTGGAAAGCTACCGCAAAAAGAAGTAGCTTGATGGTGAACCAATTTCAGGATGAAAAATCACAGCCGGTTTATGCAGTAATAGATAAAGGAAGGGTGATGAAAATGCCTTTCAAGAACTTGAGTTTGCTGGATTACGCCATAAACGCAACATTGGTTATTTCAAACATTGTATTGAAAAAACACGACAAAGCAGGAATGTTTACTTTTTCCAGAAAAGTAGGCGATCGCGTAATTGCACAACGAAGAAGTGCCCAAATGCACCTTATCCTGGAAACCCTTTACAATGTGGAAACAGATTTTTCGGAAAGTGATTTCTCACGTTTGTATGTAGATGTGAAGCGGCATATAAAGCAACGAAGCCTTTTATTGTTGTTTACAAATTTTGAAACAATGGATGCGCTGCACCGTCAGTTGCCCTATTTGCAAGCAATCAATAAAAGCCATCTTTTGGTGGTAATCTTTTTTGAAAACACAGAGCTTAAATCATTTATGAATAAAAAGGCTACTACTACACACCAAGTTTTTGAGAAGACAATTGCTGAGAAATTTATTTATGAAAAGAAGTTGATCGTGAACGAACTTCATAAATACGGCATTCAATCTATACTTACCGCGCCGGAAAACCTTACGGTGAATACTATCAACAAGTATTTAGAAATAAAGGCGAGGGGTCTTTTGTGACATTTCAGTTGGAATATTCAACAGTTGAGTAATTGCTTTTTCTTTAAAGAAAGAAGTTTTAGGACATTTGATTTATAATTAATAACCACTAAAACTTATCATTATGAAAATTATTCTTTTAAGTATCAGTCTTATGTTCACCGCAACTTTTCTATATGCACAGAACACTTCAACATCAATTTCAGAAGGAACAACAATCACTGTTTCTGTACCATGTAAAAGTAATGAGGGCAACGTTCTAATTGGTCTTTATACCGAAGCCACTTTTTTAAAAGCTGCACCAAACATGAGTTTAAGTGCCGAAATTGTAGACGGAAAAGCCACTGCCACATTCGAAAATGTAGCGGTTGGAACTTATGGCATCTCACTTTTTCACGACAAAAACAGCAACAAACAAATGGATTTTGATTTGAACGGAATGCCTGTTGAACCTTATGGTGTTTCCAATAACACAATGAGTTTCGGCCCACCACAGTGGAGTGATGCAAAATTTGAAGTTGCAGACCAACCTGTAATTATAGAAATCAGAATGTAATTATTAAAACAAATTGAAAGGCCCGATGCTTTACATCGGGCCTTTTTGTATAAGCAAAATCTTTGTTTTTAAATATTACAATAGTTTTTATTGATGTAAAAAGTTATATTTGTATAAATATTTTATACAATGACAATAACCCAACTTAAATATGTTTTGGCAGTAGCCGAACAACAGAATTTTACAAAAGCTGCTGAAAAAACATTTGTTACGCAGCCCACGCTCAGTATGCAGATTCAAAAATTAGAGGATGAACTCGAAATTTTAATCTTTGACAGAAGTAAAAAGCCTATTGAACTTACCGGTGTTGGAAAAAAAATAGTGGAGCAAGCGCGAAACATCGTCAATGAATCGGAGCGGATGCAAGATGTTGTGGATCAAGAAAAAGGATTTATTGGAGGCACTTTTAAAATCGGTATAATTCCTACAATAATGCCAACTATATTACCAATGTTTTTGAAGAGTTTTTCAAATCGCTACCCAAAAGTGCAGTTGAAGATTGAAGAATTAAATACAGATGAAATCATTACAAAAATAAACGACGGTTACTTAGATGCAGCCATTGCTGCCACACCACTGGGACAGGAAAAAATAAAAGAAAGACCATTGTATTACGAACCTTTTGTGGGTTACATTCCGGAAAACCATCGTTTGGCTACAAAAGAAAAGTTAGAAACCAATGATCTGGATATTGAAGACATATTATTGCTTGAAGACGGCCATTGTTTCCGTGACGGAATAATTAATCTTTGCAAAACCTCTAAAAACAACAGCCACGATAAGTTTCAGTTGGAAAGCGGAAGTTTTGAAACACTTATAAAACTTTCTGATGAAGGCTTGGGAATGACACTTCTACCCTATTTGCACACCTTAGATATTCTACCTAAGCAAGCTAAAAATCTGAGGTATTTTAAAGAACCTTCACCGGCACGTGAGGTAAGTCTCATTTACAGTAAAAGCGAATTAAAGATGCAAATTATAAATGCATTGCACGATATTATTTCTGGTGTAATCCGTGGCGCCATCGCTTTTCAGGATGTGAAGATTATCAGCCCGGTAAAAAAGTAGGCACTAGTCAGTGGTCAGTTAAATAACTTAATAACCATTAACTACTAACTTTTAACAAAAAAATCCCCTTTGAAATTTCAAAGGGGATTTTTTTATGGGTTTAGATAGATTAGACATTGATTTAATTGGGGGTTCTGCTTGATAAGTGAGTCAATCCAGAGTTTGAGCTCTTCTACTTCGTAGGGAAGCAATCTGGTTAACGCTTTTTTCAATTCCTTGCAAAACAAATTTACGTCAAAACTTACTTTTGAAAGTACAGCTTTGGTGTAATCAAACATTGCTCTTGCCATAGCTAATTGAGGTTTAGTTAAAAATTTAAGTAGGTAGATTTTTACAATAGGCTCAAGTTTTTGTTTTAATTTGTTTTAAATATAACTAATTATTTTCAATTAAATTCTGTTTGGGATTTAATTTGTTCTGTTAAAAAACTGTTAACTAAACAAACACACCTACCAATGCTTTAAAAATTTGATGTTTACGTTATTTAATTTTTAACGTCCATTCAAATTCAAAAGTGGAAACCACGTCGCCAAAAGTATCCTTTCCTTCAGATTTCATCCAGATTGTCTGGCCTTCACCAGTAGAAATGGTTTTTTGAATTGCTTCATTTATTAATGCGCCGTCGCTACAACTAAAAAATATTCTTCCTCTAGCTTTTTTGGAGAACGTAGCTTTATTATTGGCCACGAGCATAGAAATATTTTTATTACTTTCTTTAATTTTTGCCAATACCATAGCTCCAGTACTAAGTTCTGCAGCCATTCCTTGTACTGCCCAAAACATAGATTTGAATGGATTTTGATTTATCCAACGATGTTTTACTGTCGTTATACATATATTTTCTGAAATACTCCTTACCCTAACGCCAGTGAAGTAGGCAGAAGGTAATTTAAACAATAGAAAAGCATTGATTTTACTTGGGTTGAGTTTCATTTTTTCAAAATATATTACGAAGATATTCAATAAATTCTTCACATCCTATTTGTTAAATATATGTTAATTTTAGTACTATGCGTAACATACTACTGTCTTTTAGACATATATTTGCATAAGAAAATAACAAGCAATGGAAACTACAATTTCAGAAAACCAAAAAAACGTAAGTGCATTTATTCACTTATCAATCTTTTTAAAATACTTTTTCCCTTTTGCGAATTTTATCGCTCCACTTTTAATCTGGACATTTAATAAGGAAAAAGCATTCGTGGACGAGCACGGAAAGCAAGCAATCAATTTTCAGTTGAGCGTTTTGGTCTATACAATATTAATAGGTTTGATTTGCCTTCCCTTCTTTATCATTTTCGCAACGGATTTTATTTCATTGATTGAAACCATTGATCACAATGCTGGTGAGTTTTCAGTAAACAATATCCAGAATCTTTCGGGATACATTCTACTGTTTGGGCTGGCAATTTTATTATTGTTGGGGTTGTTTGTTTTTGAACTGTATGCAGTAATCAATGCTTCCATATACGCTTCACGCGGAAAACTTTATCAATATCCACTTAGCATTCCTTTTATAAAAACCAATCTAAACCCTATTCAAAATGAGCACATTAGTTAGTTACCTATTGGCTGCCATTTTACAGTTTATAGGCGTAAGCATGCCAACGGAACAGGAAACTGTTAGCGCATTAACTCATCAACAATGCGAAGAAACCACAAGCGAGCTTCCTTATTCATTCATCATCAATAACGAACAGGAGTTCAAAAAACAAGTAAACAAAAATTTATGAAAATCGAAAACACAAAAGCGCAGATGCGAAAAGGGGTTTTGGAGTTCTGCATCCTTTCCGTTCTAAAAGACGGCGAGGCATACACTTCAGATATTCTTGAGACCCTAAAAGACGCAAAAATGCTTGTCGTGGAAGGCACAATCTATCCGCTGCTCACAAGGCTTAAAAACGCAGGATTGCTTTCTTACCGTTGGGAAGAATCCACCGGAGGACCGCCACGCAAGTATTATGATCTTACCGACACAGGTAAACTATTTTTAACCGAATTGAACGATACCTGGGCAGAACTGCAACAGGCCGTAAACAAAGTAACCAGCGAAAAAAACACAAAATGAACAAGACAGTAAACATAAATTTGGCAGGCACCTCCTTTCACATAGACGAAGATGCCTTTGGGAAACTTTCGCGCTACCTAGACGCCATCCGTAAATCGCTAAAAGGCGCTGACGGAAGTGAAGAGATAATGCAGGACATAGAAGCCCGTATTGGTGAACTTTTCTCTGAAAAGATTGAAACTCCTTCCCAAGTAATAAGCTTGAAAAATCTTGACGAAGTAATTTCCGTTATGGGACAGCCCGAAGATTATGAGGTTGACGACGAAATTTTTGAAGATGTACCCCCTTCATCAAAAACCTATACAAAATCTCGTGCAAATGCATCTCATAAACAACTATTCCGTGATGTGGACAATAAGTATATTTCTGGAGTTTCCTCTGGAATTGGACACTACATAGGTGTTGACGCTATATGGATTCGTCTTTTATGGGTGTTATTGATTGTAGCAGGTTTTGGCTCACCTATAGTTGTTTATATTTTATTATGGATTTTAGTTCCACCAGCATTAACAACTTCCGAAAAGCTAAAAATGACTGGCGAACCCGTAAATATTTCCAATATAGAACGAAAATTTAAAGAGGGTGTTGATAATGTTGCAGATCGTGTAAAAAACGTAGATTATGACAAGTATGGAAATAAAGTGAAAACAGGAGCATCCAATTTTTTTGATGGCCTGGGAATCTTAATCCTGACTCTGTTTAGAGTCTTTGTGAAATTTATTGGCGTACTAATAATCATCGTCTCACTTTCAACCATTATTGGACTTGTAGTAGGTTTTTTCACCTTTGGTTCCATTGATGTTTGGGGAAATTCTGAAATTACCGAATACATCGCTCTGGTTGATACAACCAATGTTCCAATATGGTTGTTAGCACTGCTATCCTTATTTGCCATAGGTATTCCGTTCTTTGTACTTTTTGTTTTGGGGTTGAAGCTATTAATTAGCAACCTAAAATCCATGAGCTCTACGGTAAAAATATTACTAATTGTGGTTTGGGCTTTATCAGTAATCGGTTTGGCTATTTTGGGAATAAAACAAGCTACTGAACAAGCTTACGATGGTAATTATATTGAAGAGCAAGCCATTGCAATAAACACTGGAGACACTTTACGAATTGCTATGCAGGCCGATAAACAATTTAGTTATGAAGTGAGACGCAATAGTGGTCTAGAATTAAAATATACCGAGGATGATAAAAGAGTAATCTATTCAAATGACATTATTGTAAACATTAAGCCATCAAAAGATTTAATGGGGAAAATAGTAATAGAAAAGTCTGCAGAAGGAAACAATCATCTGGATGCAAAAAAACGCGCTGAAGCCATAGAATATAATTTTTCTTTTGAAAATAACAGCTTGATGCTCGATGGGTTTTTCACCACAGATACCAAAAACAAATACCGTGACCAACAAGTTGAAATAACGGTATATGTACCTGAGGGAACCGTTGTTTATTCTGAAGAAAATGCAGCTTCCTATTATGGTTATAATTCAGATTTTGCTGAATTAAGCGGTTGGGATTATGAAGCACATTATTTTAGGATTCTTAAAAACGAAGCAGAATGTCTTGATTGCAATGAGAAAGAAGAAATTAGTATTGAAATTGATTCCACAGAGATTATCAATTCCGAAGAAATTATAGACAGCGTAAAAACCATTAATAATAAAGACTGGGAAGAAGAGGTGAAAGACGGTTTTAAAAACAAAAATAGTGCTTCAAAAAATACCAGTGAAACCATAACAATTACCATAGATTAATAACCAAAACCAAAAGATATGAAAACAACAAGCTTTATTATCGCTATGGGTGCAGCACTCATTATAAGCGCCTGCAACCTCAACATCAATACTGGAGAAAATGGAAATGGAAAAGTTGTGACTGAAGAACGCGAAGTCACTTCAGATTTCACAGAAGTGCGTGGCAGTGCAGGATTAGACGTTTACCTTACTCAAGGTGACGAAAACAAAATTGTAGTTGAAGCTGATGAAAACCTACTTCAATATATAGAAACAGATATTGAAGGTGGAAAACTGCACGTTACCACTTCTGAAAATATTGGAAATTCCAAAGCAAAAAAAGTTTATGTTACTTTTAAAGAGCTAAATATTGTTGAAGCCAGCAGCGGAGCTGATGTAACCGGGAATTCTGTAATAAAAAGTCAAAGTTTGACCCTCAAGAGCAGTAGCGGTGCAGATTTGGAAGTTGAAGTTTTTGCACAGGATTTAATAGCAAAAACAAGTAGTGGCGCAAATTTAAAGGTTTCTGGAAAAGCCACATCCTTAAATGCAGATGCTTCTAGCGGAAGTGAATTGGATGCAAAGGAACTTTTGGTACTCAATTGCAATGCTGAAGCTTCAAGCGGTGCAGAAGTAACCGTAAATGTTCAGGAGAAATTGGAAACCCACGTTAGTAGCGGCGGTGATATAAATTATTACGGAAATCCAGTTTCAGTAAATTCAAATAAAAGTCATTCAGGGAGTGTACACAAAATGTAAAGCTATCGACATTCCTTTATTTTAATAAAAACACCCTGAATTGCCAAAAAAGGCTTAACAGTAACTTAAAAAACTGTTAGGCCTTTTGTCATTTATAATAATTTTAAGAGGTTTTCTTCTTTAATACCACATCTTTGGTAAAAACAAAAATTATGAAAAGAATACTGATATTATTAGCAATAGTTGTATTTGCATCCTGTAGTTCTGATGATGATTCAGGCAATGTAAATACCAATGAGTTTGAACAAATTAAAACTACACTCACACAGGGTGAATGGATGGTGAGTAAATTGATTGATGGCCAATCAGACCATACAATAGAATTTGAAAGTTTTGTATTCACCTTTAGGGAAGATGGTACCGTTTTGGCACAGAACGACCTTTTTACTGAAAATGGCAACTGGGCTTATGACAACTCATCAAGCAGTTCTGAAGAATTGGTTCTTCAATTTAGTGAGACAACCCCTTTTGATGAAATTAACGACGATTGGGATATAGTTTCCGTAACCAATTCCAAAGTTGAACTTTCAGATGTAAGTGGTGGAAATGGCGATGTTGAATTACTGACGTTTACGAAATTTTAAATTCAAAATTTATATTAAATAAAAAAAAAGCCGCTTCAATAGCGGCTTTTTTATTGCTATAAAAACTTGTTATGCAGTAACTTCAGTTTCAATTGTAGCAAGATAACGTTCCGCATCAAGCGCAGCCATACAGCCGGTACCGGCAGCAGTTACGGCTTGACGGTATTCTTTATCCTGCACGTCACCACTGGCAAAAACGCCAGGCTTGTTGGTTTTGGTACTTTTGCCTTTAGTTATCAAATATCCTGTGTCGTCCATATCTAACTGACCTTTGAAAATATCAGTATTCGGTTTATGACCGATGGCAATGAAAAGACCCGTGATTTCGATTTCCTTTTTCTCGCCAGTTTGGTTATTCACCATTCTAAGGCCTTCAACAACCTGCTCGCCCAAAACTTCGTCAACCTCAGTATTATATAGCACTTCCAGATTTTTTGTATTTTTTACACGATGCTGCATTGCTTTTGAAGCTTTCATATAATCTTTACGCACAAGCATCGTTACTTTTTTACAAATATTTGCAAGATATGTTGCTTCTTCCGCAGCAGTATCCCCTGCTCCAACAATGGCAACATCCTGATTTTTATAGAAAAACCCATCACAAACAGCGCAGGCAGAAACTCCGCCACCACGCAATCTTTGTTCACTTGGAATGCCTAAATATTTTGCAGTAGCACCTGTTGAAATAATTACCGTTTCGGCCTCAAGTTGCGTAGCATTGTCCACGGTTATTTTATGAATTCCTCCTACTTCACTACTAAACTCTACATTAGTTACCATTCCGATTCGCACCTGAGTTCCAAATCTTTCAGCTTGTTGCTGAAGTTGAATCATCATGGTTGGACCGTCAATTCCTTCAGGATAACCGGGAAAATTATCAACTTCAGTTGTAGTTGTTAATTGTCCGCCAGGTTCCATTCCTGTATACATAATTGGTTTTAAATCGGCACGTGCTGCGTAGATTGCGGCAGTATATCCTGCTGGCCCTGAGCCAATGATAAGGCATTTTATTCTTTCAATAGTTTCGCTCATGATTGTATTTCTTCAATATATTTTTCGAATGGTAAAAATAACAACTTTCAAAAGAATGCCATTCTAAAAGTTATGAAGATTTATTATCAAAACATCAATATTAGTTATTTAAAACAAATGCGAGTAAATTTCTTGAGCAAGGAAGTATTAATACCGTGTAGAAGTTGGAACCTTCTAGAAAATATTAAAGCATTAATTGAAAAGGAACTTGTCAAACCTTATAATTTGATTATTTTTGCCGTTCAAATTTTGCTTTTAGAATCTGAATATACAAAGCGGATGTAGCACTTCGGCAGGCTCAGTGTAAACTGCACTATTTGAAGTTTCCGAAAAAAAATTACTAGTCGTACTAAATTGAAAGTACAGATTAAAAACATCATTCGGGATGTAGCGCAGCCTGGTAGCGTACACGTCTGGGGGGCGTGGGGTCGCAAGTTCAAATCTTGTCATCCCGACTTAATTAAAGAAGACACTTTCGAGTGTCTTCTTTTATGGGGTGGCAAAGCTTTTTAGCTTTGTCGTATGGCGCCCCTAAA
>Ga0209344_10001465_pt1 | contig 30589 bp, 32 predicted proteins | sample Cruoilmetagenom6_FD_187293 | JGI IMG/M metagenome (GOLD analysis project Ga0209344, IMG submission 187293) | Oil polluted marine microbial communities from Coal Oil Point, Santa Barbara, California, USA - Santa Barbara Oil Seep Sample 6 (SPAdes)... | ecosystem: Environmental > Aquatic > Marine... | reverse complement strand
AAAGCCATGCACAGCAACAATGATGGCGCGAGGTTGTTCAGCTTCCCACACCCTTAGTGGCAGACGTGCCGCATCAGCCATTATTACCGTTTGAGCGAAAAATGCTGGTTTGCGAAACGACGTGCCTACTGTCTGCGTGTGAGGCGCACAGGCGGTGAGAACTGATGCGCACAGCCACAGCAATACAATTGATATGCTATGTGAATTTTTCATTTGGAGGTCAAGCGCAAGGATACCTGATGTCTCAGCTCCGGCAAGACATCCGTTTCAAACCATGGATGCTTTTTCAACCACACATTGTTGCGCCACGAGGGATGCGGAATCGGCAAATGTTTTGGCATGTAATCACGCCAATGAGTGACCGTCTCCGTCAGGTTTTTCTTGCGGCTTTTTCCCAAATGCCATGCTTGCGCGTATTGCCCTATGACCAGGGTGAGTTGCACGTTGGGGAGCGCCTCAAACAATTTCTCGCGCCAAAGCGGTGCACACTCTTTGCGCGGGGGCAGGTCTCCCCCTTTCACATCCAGGCCTGGAAAACAAAAACCCATGGGAGCGATGATGAATTTACTTTCGTCGTAGAAGGTATCTCGATCAACGCCCAACCATTCACGCAACCTGTCGCCGCTTGGGTCATCAAAAGGAATGCCGGATGCGTGTACACGCGTTCCCGGCGCCTGACCCGCGATGCAGATTTTGGCTTTTATTGTTCCACGCACAATAGGGCGCGGGTCATGAGGCAATGGCTTCGCGATATCCTCCTCCACGCAAACACGGCATTTGCGCACGTCCTTTAAGAGAGATTTCAGAGCCTTTTCACTCATACGCGTTGACCCTTCTTAACCCGCAGATGCCTCACGGATCATGTTACGTCCGATGATCATCTGTTGAATTTGGCTGGTGCCTTCATAGATGCGAAAGATGCGTACATCGCGGTAAAAACGCTCTATGCCATAGTCAGCCACATACCCGGCCCCGCCAAATATTTGCACCGCTTTGTCGGCAACCCGACCCACCATTTCAGAGGCAAAATATTTGCAGCAAGATGCTTCTGTTCCCACGTCTTCCCCAGCGTCGCGGCGCTTGGAGGCATCCATCACCATGCAGCGTGCGGCATAAGCTTCCGTTTTACAATCGGCCAACATGGCCTGGACCAATTGGTGATTGCCGATCGGTACGCCAAACTGACGGCGTTCGGCTGCATAATTTGTCGAGTCCTCAACCAAACGTTCTGCGACGCCGACACAGACAGACGAAATGTGCAGCCGTCCGCGCTCCAACACCTGCATTGCAGTAACGAAACCCTTGCCTTCCACATCGCCTAGCAGGCTAGACACTGGAATGCGGGCATTGTCGAAAATCACATCACAAATGTGCGCGCCTTGCTGACCCATCTTCTTTTCAGACTTGCCAAGCGTGATGCCAGGTACATCAGCTGGACAAATGAAGGCGGACACGCCTTTGGCACCGGGCGTATTGGGATCTGTACGCGCCATCAACGTGAACATCCCGGCTTTTGCGGCATTCGTGATAAAGCGCTTTGTGCCATTCACCACATACTCATCGCCATCACGAATGGCCGTGGTTTTCATGGATGCAGCATCTGACCCAGCTTCGGGCTCAGTCAGCGCAAAACTGGCAATCACTTCGCCTGTGGCGAGCTTGGGGAGCCATTCTTCTTTTTGGTCTTGCCGACCATGCATCACAATACCTTGTGAGCCGATACCAACATTGGTGCCAATGACTGAGCGGAATGCGGGTGATGTACGCCCCAGCTCAAACATGAGGCTGCACTCTTCTTCCATGTTCAGCCCGAGGCCGCCATATTCAGTCGGGATGGAAATACCGAATAGACCCAGATCGCGCATCTCCTGCACGATTTCCTCTGGGACCTCATCGTTTTCTGAAACCTGCGCCTCAATAGGCCGAAGTTTTTCTTCGACAAAGCGCCTGACTGTGGACAGGAGTTGATCGCGTGTTTCCTGATCGAGAGCCATGTGTATCCCCGCTAAATAATCTTGACATTTCGCGGGACTTTAGGCCATCAGCGCGCCTGGCGTCAAAACACCATTGGAAGAATTAAGCTCTCAGCGGTAATAAACTGCCGCTCCGAGAATGCGTGTAATGCGCGCACTTCCGTCTGAAAACGGCAGATAGATCATTTCCTGATCGGTATAGCCATCAACAAGAGCGCCATTTGGGCCTGCCATAGCAACCGGTTTACGCTGCGCCAAGACCCATGCGTAGCCTTCGTGCATCATTTTACCAACTGGCAGATCATGCAGTTCAATAGAAGATACTTCTTGTCCCGCCACATTTGTTCCAAATGCTTCATTCGGATCTTCACCGACGACCCGAAACGAAAATCGAACTGGATCATGATCCACTTGAATCAGAAAAACCTGTGACAGAAATTGCGGAATGGAGATGGGATCAAAACTTGCCGCGCATGGCAGAGGCATGCCATTGCGTGCCTTGTTCCAAAAAGTGCTCAGCGCCAGCAGTTTCTCTGATTTTAACATAGAGACATCGACCGGACGAAGTTTGTCAGTCCCGATTTTCCGAGCGACGTCAGCCATCTCAGGACTGAGAATACTTGCAAATGTCAGATCGTCATATACGCCCATTGGAACTTCTCTCTCGATGTTCACCTCATATCTTGTTGGAATTCCCCTAATGAAGCCCTAAATAGAGGGCGTCCAAATCACGATTTGAGATAAAACCACAAAATTTTTGTGACTTTTAGTCAAATGGCTTAACAAAATCAAAAATGCGAGAGACTTCGATATGAATGCACCTACCGGCCGCCTCGAGGGATACCAAACATGGGACGGAGGTGTTGATCCTTTCGAAGATCATGCAGGCCCATTTTATTCAAAGACCCACGAAGATGGCACTTGCACGGCTGCTTTTGAATCCAAGCCGCATCATTGCAACGGCGGAGGATTCTTACATGGCGGCATGATGATGACTTTTGCCGACTACGCCCTGTTTGCTATCGCGGGCGACGTGTTGGATGGCCCGGGTGTTACCGTTTCCTTCAACTCAGAATTCATTGCTGCCGTCGGCGCTGATGAATTTGTAGAAGCGAGAGGCGAAGTCGTTCGTAATACTCGCTCCTTGATCTTCATTCGGGGTGAGGTGTTTTGTGGAGACAAAGTCCTTCTCCCCTTCTCCGGCATCATCAAACGCATCGGCAAATAGGTTCATTCATGGTCACTTTAAGTGTTCTCGATCAATCGCCCGTTCGCGAAGGCGGCACAGCTGCACAAGCGCTGCAGGAAACAATTGATCTTGCCCGTCAATGCGAAGAAGCAGGATATCAACGCTACTGGGTCGCAGAACACCACAGTGGGTCCTCTTTCGCTGGGTCAGCGCCCGAAATAATGATCGGGGCCATCGCTGCTGCCACGCAAAAAATTCGCGTCGGGTCTGGTGGAGTGATGCTGCCCCACTACAGCCCGTTAAAAGTGGCAGAAGTGTTTCGTGTTCTGGAAGCCCTCTATCCCGGGCGCATCGACCTTGGGCTGGGGCGCGCACCAGGATCGGACCAAAAGACCAGCCGTGCTTTGCAGCCAGGGCCCCAAGCCTACGGCATAGATGTCTTTCCTCAACAGATCGAACTGCTCGTACAGTTCCTCGAAGACGCTATGGGGCTGGAAGGTGAGCAAGGTGGCTTTGCCGCCGATCACCCCTACAAAGGCATTCACGCGGTTCCCGCTGGGCCAACAATACCCGACTTATGGATGCTCGGCTCCAGTACAGACGGCGCAATGTACGCTGCCCAGTATGGTATGCCGTTTTGTTTTGCCCATTTCATCAATCAGGATGCGGGCGCTACGCCACTAAATCTCTATCGGGATAATTTCCGGCCCAGTCGCACGCAAACCCGACCCACAGGCTCAATAGGCGTTTCAGTTACCGTTGCCGAAACAGAAGAAGAAGCCAAGCGCATTTCTGCATCCAGAAATCTTTGGGTACTTCACTTGCTGCAAAACAAAGCTGGTCCGTTCAAATCCATAGAAGACGCCCTTGCCTTTCCGCTCAGCGAAGATGAAAAACTGATGATGAAAGGCGTGGAACAACGCAGCATCACAGGCACACCAGAACAAGTGCGATCTGGTCTACTACAGTTGGGCGAATTGTATGGCGTGGATGATTTTGTCATCCTCACGATTACACCCGACCATGCGGATCGCGTGAAATCCTACCAATTGCTTGCAAAAGCGTTCGGGCTCTAAAACATACTAGTAAGCCGAGACCGACTGCACATCGACCCCCAGCCGTTGAGCTTTGCGCGCATAGGCGTCGCGAATGCGCGCGTGGCGTTCGGCGGTAAGGGGGAAGTTCCAGATTACAAGGAGCGACACAACCCATAGACACAAGGGTGCGACGCAGTACATCAACAGAATGCCTAAGACACCTGTCTCGGTCTGCACCTCGATTTGTGGGCTAAAACCCATGAACGCGATGAAAGGCAAAGCAATACCGACGCCCCCTGCTTCAAAGATTTTTCGAACCATGCCTAAGAAAGCGAAAAGCAATCCAGTGCGTTGTTCACCGGTGCGCATGGTGTCGAGGTCAACCACATCCGCCAACATGGAAGCACCCAGTATAGCAGATGCTCCACCGGCTAAGCCTTGTATCAGTGTGATCCCTAGCATCGCATTGAAGACATCTTCGGGGCGCGTGGGCAGAAGCAGGTAGACCACAGCTGGAACCAGAGAGAATGCGGTTAGGCTAAAGCAAGCCGCAATGCACAAAGCGCGATGTTTGCTTATTCTGTTTCCAAGTGAAACCCAGATCGGTGCCCCCACCAAAGTGGCGGCAAATAAAACAAAGATCAGACCAAAGCCTTCATCGCCAATTTTTAGCACATGATCAAAAAAGAGGATCGCAACTGATACGTTGAGCGATCCTGCAAGTGCACCTGCCATTGACGATATGAGAATGCGACGGAAGGGGCCGTTGCGGCGAACAGCTTTCACCCCATCCCTAAAAGATACTTTTTGATCCGTGTGAAGTTTTGGTTCTTTTACAAAGGCAAACAGGATCAATGCGCTGATGGGCAACACAGCTAACGTCAGCCATCCAAGAGAACCCATCGCCTCACGCGAAGCGGAATTGAGATTGCCGGTAACATCACCTTCAGCACCTGCAAGAGAAGCCCCAACAATGGGAGCTGAAATAGCAATCAAAAGACCGATGAGCAGAAAAATCTCCCGTGTGCCGGTGACGCGTGTGCGTTCACGGTAATCGCCAGAGAGTTCTGCTCCCCATGCGCCATAGGGAATGCCTATCAGGGTGAAACCAAAATAGATCGCTGCTATCCAAAACAACAGATAACCAAGGCTCACCTCACCACTTGGCAGGAACAGCATGTAGGACGACACCAGCATGATCGGCACACCTACCAGTATCCAAGGTCGACGTCTGCCAAAGGGAGTGCGCGTGTGGTCGCTCAGCCGGCCTATCAAAGGGTCGGTGATGACATCAGAAAAGCGGGCCAGCATGAGCACCAGACCAACTGCCGCCAGATCGAGACCCAAAGTGCCACTATAAAAAGGCGGGATATAGATGGCAATTGGAAGACCAATAATGGCCAATGGCAGTACCAATTGCGCGTAGGCAATCAAGCGACCTGTTGGAATTCTGTCAGTGCTTTTTGTTGCCTCAACCGTAGCTTCAGAATCACGCACGATACTTTCTGACATTTGGCCTCCCCGCCATCACTAAAAAACCTCGCGGACAGTAACACAAGTTTACGACCCGCCAATAGCCGCAGTTTTCTGCCGTTTTCTCACTCAGGCAAACCTGACATTTCCCGTTCATTTTGGTTCAGAAACCATTCATATGAATTTTGGCATTGTCATCTCAACCGCTGGAGACGGCGGCAAAACTACTCATTCGGATGTCATGCGTCACTTGGATGAGTTCTTAAGGAGACAAGAAAGCGTCTGAATGTACCCCCGGCCGCGATCTTGTCTCCTTTTTCATTTCAATCTAATTTTTGAATTATACCTTTGCACTTGGCCGCGCAGAAACCCGCACATGCCATGCTTTTAGGTTCGCGGCATCGTCTGGAATAGCGACGCCGACAAAACGCGCAAAATCGATTACACCAAGAGCTGTAATGTCTGCGACCGTGAATTTGTCACCAGCGATGTAGTTGCGCCCGGCAATTTCCCCTTCCAGCCATTTCATAATGACTTCAGCGCGCTCTTTGCCTTGCAGGCCAGCCTCTTCAATGCGGCCGGGCAGCGCTTTTGTGAACTCATGACAGTGACGCCAATAAGCGCCCACTGTGCTGAGCAATTGAAACTCAATACGCCGGTTCCACATTTCAACTTGCGCCTGTTCAAGAGCCGTCTCGCCAAAGAGTGCTGGTTGTGGATGCAACACTTCAAAGTAGCGACAGATTGCCAGTGATTCAGCAATGCAAGTGCCGTCGTCTAGTTCCAACACAGGGATCTGTTGCAACGAGTTGATCTTCTTAAACTCTTCCGTGCGGTTGGCACGGGTGACAACAGGTGTTTCGACCAAAGGTACATCAATACCTTTTTCAGCCAGATACATGCGAACTCTGCGTGGGTTTGGCGCACGCGCGTCGTCATAAAGTTTCATGTGATTTCTTTCTGGTTTTTGTTGTGTTGAAATGCATTAAGAAATCATGCCTATCACAGCGCCTGTCATGGTGGCAGACAATGTGCCACCCACCAGCGCCTTCATCGCTAGGGATGTAATTTCTTCCCGGCGCTCAGGGACAATTGCAGACAAGCCGCCAATCATGATGCCAACAGATCCAAAGTTCGCAAAACCACACAGGCCATAGACCATGATCAAACGGCTGCGGTCTGACAGCTCTGCTGTTGGTGTGTTGGTAAGATCAATGTAGGCGATGAACTCGTTGAGAACAGTCTTGGTGCCCATGAGTTGGCCCGCTGTTCCTGCTTCAGCCCAGGGAATGCCCATGAGCCAGACAAGCGGTGCGAACGCCCAGCCGAACAGACGTTGCATCGTTATTGGCGCACCAAAAAAATCTGGCAGCAGACCCAACAAAATGTTGGCCAAAGCCACAAGCGCGACTAACACCAGCAACATGGCAATGATGTTGAGGAAGAGAGCCAACCCGTCCAGCGTGCTGCGCGTGATGGCATCCATGCTGCTTTGGTAACCCAAATCTTCCGGTGTTATTTCGCCATCCGTTGGCTGTTCATCTGCAGCTCCCGGCACCATGAGCTTGGCCACCATGACAGCTGCGGGCAATGAAATGAGCGACGCCGTAAGCACTTGGCCCATGGCCCCTTCAAGAATGCTCGACAGCACAAAGGCATAGAGAACGATCACCGTGCCAGCGACAGTGGCGAGCCCCACAGTCATTAATACAAACAATTCAGAACGCGTCAGTCGCGACATATAAGGACGTACAAGCAAAGGCGCTTCGACCATTCCCAAAAAGACATTTGCCGCTGTGCCAAATCCGACAGCACCACCGAGATTGAAAGACCGTTGGAGAACGAACGAAAAACCCCGTGTCACCCACGGCAGAATGCGCCAGTACCACAACAATGCCGACAGAGCTGAAATGACAAGCACCAGAGGGATCGCTTGAAAACCTAAAACAAATGCATTTTGGGGGTTGGCCACTTCAAAGGGGGCAGCGCCGCCGCCAACATAGCCAAAAACGAACGATGTGCCTTTGTTGGTTGCCGTCATCAGAGCATCCACAAGGCCGTTAAGAGATATTAGAGCGTCCCGCGCAATGGGAAGTTTGGTCAATATGAGAGCAATTAGGATCTGCAGCCCAAGCCCTGTGGCAATCAGTCGCCACGATATGGCACGCCGCTCTTCGCTCAATGCCCACGCAAGGCCGGTCAGCACAATCAGCCCGATTGCGCTTTGCAGAGCATAAATTGTCATAATTCCTCCAAAATCCACGTCTCGCCAGTCAAGATGGCCGCCGTCATCTTACGGCGCTTGCATGATGCTGCAACGAGAAAGCTCTTAAATTGAATGGCTTACCACGTCTTTTCACCAGCCACCGAGGTCGACAGGACGGGACCTTGACCAAGGCCCCTGTGTGGGGCACAAAGAGCCCCAAATTCTCAACAAATGCGGGATAAATCGACCTTGATGCTTTTAAGGTTCTTTACCCACCATTGACCAAAACACTCTTCTAGGAGACTTGTCAGCATGAGCATTCGTTTCGACGACAAAGTTGCAATCGTAACCGGCGCAGGTGGTGGCCTTGGCCGTTCCCACGCTTTGGATCTCGCAAGCCGCGGCGCAAAAGTCGTCGTAAACGACCTTGGCGGTTCCATTGATGGATCCACTGGTTCATCTGCCGCAGCTGACGCTGTTGTTGCCGAAATCAAAGCCGCTGGTGGTGAAGCCATTGCAAATGGTTCATCCGTGACGGATGACGCAGGTGTCGCCAACATGGTCAAACAGACCATGGACGCTTATGGCCGCATCGACATTCTCATAAACAATGCCGGTATCCTTCGCGACAAGAGCTTCGTGAAAATGGAAATGGCTGACTTTGAACTCGTTGTTGACGTTCACTTGTTCGGCACTGTGAAACCAACCAAAGCTGTGTTCCCTATCATGAAGGAACAGGGTTATGGCCGCATCATGGTCACAACATCTTCATCAGGTCTTTACGGCAACTTTGGCCAGACCAACTATGGCGCTGGTAAGCTCGGCGTTGTTGGCTTCATCAACACGCTGAAGCTCGAAGGCCAGAAAGACAATATCCGCTGCAACGCGTTGGCCCCTGTTGCCTACACACGCATGACAGAAAACCTGATGCCACCAGAAGCAGAACAGATGCTGACGCCTGAAAGCGTCACACCGGCGGCGATCTATCTGGTTTCAGAAGATGCGCCAACAGGCACAATCATGTGTGCCGGCGCTGGCGTCTTCTCTGTTGCGAAGATCATGGAATCCGATGGCCTCTTCCTGGGCCGTGAAGGTCTGACTGCTGAAAAAGTTGCTGAGAACTTCGATACGCTTTCAGACATGAAAGATGCCAAAGCCTTCTTCATGGGTGGCGAACAGACTGGAAAATTCTTCGAAAAAGCGACTGCGAAATAAGTGCACATGCATTCCGGACTGAATTAAGGGGAGCCTTGTGCTCCCCTTTTTGTGCCTCAGGTTTGGATGACTTCCAACTTGCCGGGTTCATCGTCCGTTGGGGGTTCAAAAATCCCCTCCATGAAATCGAACATATCGTCGGTTACTTCAAACTCGAAGGTTTCTCGTTTTTCCTCATTGCGTCGACGCACGCGCGCCCTGCGCACATCAGGATCAGCGGACACAAAATAGGTTACAAGTTCTGCACTGACTTCCATCGCCAATTCGGCGAACCTGGCTCGCTGTCGTTTCTCCGTGAACCCTAAATCAAGGACAACGTCGCGCTCGCACCTGAGCACCTCCAAAGCGCTTGCCCAAATCTGGCGTTCGCATCGCTCCACACGCTCAATTGCCCAACGGTAATCTGCGCCCGGTTCCTGGTCCGGCCAATAAAGGTTGTTCATCCATTCATCAATTGAAAAGCGAACAACCTGTTTTTCATGCGCCAGCTTACGGGCAAAAGTGGTTTTGCCAGCACCCGTTGAACCGCTTACCAAATTCACACGCATTTTCACCTCACATTACCACAATCAAGGACCGCGACCTTCTCATAGGCCGCGATAAATGCAACCATAGGGCCCATGTTTAAATTCCTTCTTCTGACGTTGGCCACCCTGCTCGGGTCTGTCAGCATTGCCGCCGCACAAACTTGCGAGATTGACCGCCCCATCATATTTGGGGGGCTTGATTGGGATTCCAATGCATTTCACACCGAAGTCGCGCGGATCATTTTGGAAGAAGGCTATGGCTGTGAAACGGATGTAATCCCGGGCTCCACGCTGCCCCTCGTCACCGGCCTTGCGCGCGGCGACATTGATATTTTGATGGAGATTTGGCGCGACAATCTGGTGGAGCCTTGGGAAGCGGCACTGGCCAGTGGCGACGTGGTCGATTTGGGCATCAATTTTCCCGACGCTGTTCAAGGTTGGTATGTGCCGCGCTATCTCATCGAGGGGGACGCGGAGCGTGGCATTGAGGCTGCAGCACCTGACCTAAAGAGTGTGTTTGACCTGCCGCGGTATGCCGCTCTTTTCAGTGACCCAGAAGAACCTGCCAAAGGGCGTTTTTATAACTGCATTCTAGGCTGGCAATGTGAGCTATTGAACGACGGTAAACTCAAGGCCTATGGGCTGACCGCTCACTTCACAAACTTCCGACCGGGAACGGGTGCAGCACTCTCTGCCGCGATCTCTTCTGCCTATACGCGGGGCAAACCCATTGTCACTTATTATTGGGGACCGACTTGGGTGCTTGGTTCCTACGACATGGTGTTGTTGGAAGAACCACCTTATTCAAAAGAAGCGTGGGAAGCCTTCAGCAATGATATGGAAGGATCGCCGCCCACAGCATATCCGGCTGCCGAAGTTGCCGTCGGTGCCAACACTGTGTTTTCAGAAAGCACGCCCCAAATAACCGCCTTCTTGCAAGCCTATGAAACAAACAATCAGCTGGTGAGCGAAGCCCTTGCCTATTTGCAAACCAACCCGGAAGCGTCCTCAAGGGATGCTGCACGCGCATTCCTGGACCTGCGTCCTGACATATGGCGCGCCTGGGTGCCAGAAGACATCGCGTCACGGATCGGTGGCAGCAACACTCTGGCTGCCCCCTCCGCTTTCCCCAAGCAATGGCGTTTTCCAATTGATGCTTGGCTGAATGAACGCATCACAGAATTTGTTGGTGCTTATGGCAACGCGTTTGAAGCGCTCGGCAATCAAGTGCTATCTCTCATCCTGCTCGTGGAAGCAGGGTTAGCGGCCTTGCCTTGGTGGCTGGTGGTTCTGGCCGCAGCTCTCGTGGGCTATCACGCAACAGCCCATATCGCTGCCCCCATTGGCTTTGCAGGTGCCTTTGTACTTGTGGGTGTGCTCGGCCTTTGGGAACTGGCCATGCAGACACTTGCCTTGACCATTGTCTCCGTCGCCATCTCCTTGGTGCTTGGCATTCCTCTTGGGGTGATGTTAGCCAAATACCCGATGGCAAGACGTTTCTCTTTGCCAGTGTTGGACGCCATGCAAACCCTGCCCAGCTTCGTCTATCTGGTACCTGCGTTGATGCTGTTTGGCCTGGGCAAAGTGCCCGCCGTATTTGCGACGGTAATTTATGCAACACCGCCCCTCATCCGACTCACCGATTTGGGCATTCGTCTGGTTGCTGATCAATTCACGGAAGTCGCGGCTGACCTTGGCGCCAAAAAATGGCAACAACTGTTGGATATCGAGCTACCTCTCGCGTTGCCCAATGTGATGGCCGGGATCAACCAAACCATCATGATGGCACTCTCGATGGTGGTGATTGCCTCAATGATTGGCGCGCGTGGACTTGGTGAGCAGGTGTTGCTTGGCATTCAACGGTTGGACGTTGGCCAGGGCTTCACGGCTGGCATTGCGATCGTTGCGCTCGCGGTGGTCTTTGACAGAATTACGCAAGCCTACGGCAAACGGGAAATCAAACGACGTCCGCTGCTGCGCCCGGTGCTACAAAAAATCTCACAACTTCGCGCTGAGCGAAGCTAGAAAGTTTTCTCCATGTGCCATGCACGCGTCGGCACTGGGCCCTTGTGCGTGCCTAGCTCAGAATCAAATTCGTGCATGACATTCCAGCCATGCTTTTCGTAAAACTTGCGGGCACGATCATTTCCCGTCTGGCAATGAAGCCAGATCGTTTTGTGCTCTTTTGCCTTCAGAATTGCCTCAACGGTTGCAAGCAATCTGATCGCCACCTGTTTGCCGAAATGCGACGGCAATACAAACAGCTGTGCAATGCCATCACCCTCCCACCCTGAAAACCCAACAATCTCGTGACCATCAAGAGCCACGATCATGCGAGCAAGATTGGAACCTACGCGGGCCTCAAAGTAAGGCAGGTCACGGTGCAATGCCGCTTCAGGAGACAGGTGTGCGTGGCCTGCGTGCCAACCGTCGTTCCACACACTGGCAAGGCTCGGCAGATCAGATTCCTCTGCAACTCTGATCTCGATGTTCTCGGTCATGCTTTGATCCAAAAAAAGAGGGGCGGAATAACCGCCCCTCGAAACTAACAATCTTATGTAAAAGTGCCTAGAGGCCCAAAACAGCTTTCGCCATGATGTTGCGTTGCACTTCATTGGAACCTGCGAAGATCATTGTCTTGCGCGTGTTGAAGTAGCGTGGCCCAATGGTCTTGGCATAGGCTGGGCCAACATCAGGTTCATTGTTCTGAATGAGTGTATCCAGCACGAATGGTGAGGCATAGGTGCCCACCGCTTCGAGTTTCAACTCAGTGCAAAGACCCTGGATTTCCGTGCCCCGGCATTTCAGCAACGAACTTTCAGGACCAACATTTTTGCCGGCGGAAAGTGCTGAGAAAATACGAAGTTCCGTAAATTCCATCGCCTTAATCTGGGTTTCCAAATCTGCAACTTTGGCCGCAAACTCTGGTGTCTCAAGAAGTGGCTTGCCATCAATGATCGTGTCAGCAGCAACTTTGCGAACACCTTCCAAAGAGTGATAAAGACCAGGTGAATATGCGTTGCCCCGCTCAAATTCGAGCAGGTATTTTGCGTAAGTCCAGCCCTTGTTTTCTTCACCAATGCGATTTTCAATTGGAATTTTCACATCGTCAAAGAAGACCTGGTTCACTTCCTGGTGCGGCGCAGGTGATGCGTCAAGGCAAACGATTGGTTCAACTTTTACGCCTGGTGTGTCCATTGGAACGAGCACGAAGGAAATGCCCTGTTGGCGCTTGCCTTCATTGGACGTGCGAACAAGACAGAAAATCCAGTCAGCGTGCTGAGCAACTGACGTCCAGATTTTTGACCCGTTCAACACATAATGATCGCCCTTGTTTTCGGCTTTCATTTGCAGTGATGCTAGATCTGATCCAGAGCCTGGCTCAGAATAACCCTGGCACCACCAAACATTGGTTTCCAGAATATCTGGCAGGAATTTTTTCTTCTGCTCTTCCGTACCAAACTTCATGATGACAGGTGCCACCATGGTGATGCCAAAGGCAATCGTGTGCGGTACGTCCGCGCCACTCATCTCAACACTGAAAATATATTTCTGTGTTGGTGTGAAGTCTGGGCCGCCATGTTCAGCAGGCCAGTTAGGCGCTGCCCAACCTTTTTTCGCGAGCGACTTCTGCCATTGAATTTGCAGATGCTTGTCGATGTAACCGTTTTTTGTGTTGGCGATCTGGTCGCGCATTTCATCGGTATAGGCTTCGGCAATGAAGTCTTTTACTTCCTGACGGAAGGCTTCATCTGCCTTGCTGAATGCAAGATCCATAATACTCTCCTAAACAAGTGTATTAGCTAATGATGTCTAGATATTGGATGTCAGGAGCGCCAGCGAGTGTTGCGCCGAGAGCTGGACCTGCAGCGCGGAAGTGATCCGTCTTGCCGTGTGCATCCAATGCGTCTTGAGACGCGTATTGTTCCATGATGACATATGTCTGCGCGTCAGCCTTTGAGCGCGTTACGTCATATTGCAGGTTGCCTGGTTCGTTTGCCCGAACCTGTTCGCGCAACGTTTTGAAGGCTGCTTCGAAATCAGCTTCTTTGCCAGCTTGTACTTTCAATGTCGCTACAACGCCAATCGCGCCCATGGTGTATCTCCTCAAAGGTGGGGTTATGTCAATTTGTGGGACTTTAAGGCTTTGAGCCCTAATCAGCAACGAAAAGCAGCGAGGAATGCCCACTCAAAAATGTTCAATCCTCGCCGATTACTCGCCGTTTTACCGGGATTTATTGCCCTTTATAGGTCGGAGGCCGTTTTTCAAAAAAAGCGTCCAAAGCTTCCCTGTGGTCGTCGGTATGATGTGCCAACGCCTGCATGTTGGCAGACATTTCCATCACGCTATCAAAAGAGTTGTTCATGCCTTCGCGCATCAGCCGTTTGGTCATGCGCAGCACATTCGGCGATTGGACTGAAATCCGAGCGGCGAGTTCCTTTGCCCGCACCATCAACTCATCATGCGGCACCACTTCGGAGACAAGACCCCAATTGCAAGCTTTTTGAGCGTCAATCACATCGCCCGTGAAGAACAGCTCTGACGCACGCGCCATGCCAATAATCTTGGGCAACAACCATGCCCCGCCGTCGCCCGGAACCAGACCAATTTTCAGGAACGTAACGCCAAATTTCGCTTTATCAGAAGCAATGCGCGTATCACACATGCAGGCGGCATCATTGCCGAGCCCAATGGCCGGACCATTGACGGCTGCAATCACCGGCACCTGGATGCCCCAAATGGATTTGACAATACGGTGGATGCCATTGCGATATCGATCAGCAATTTGCACACCGGGGCCGCCAAAACCACCGCCCTTCTCCCTCATGGCTTTGACATTGCCACCCGCTGAGAAAGCCGATCCCGCGCCCGTGAGGATGACACAGCGAACTTCAATATCTTCATTGATCCTTGCCGCCGCTGCCGTGAAGTTATCAGCATCCTCCGCCTCACCTAACGGATTACGGCTGTCGGGCCGATTGATCGTCAAAGTCACAATGTGACCTTCTTTTTTAAAAATAAGTGGTTCGCTCATTTATTACCTGCGTCCTCGCCCAACTTTTAGACAATTAGAATTATGCTTTTAGTATAGGAGGTTAGCCCTCTGTTTCGCATCCCAGTGAGCCCTAATTTTGTTGAGTTTTCCACTATTTTCCTACCCTGAAGCCAAATTCCAGACTTTTTTAACCACACTTTCAAAGTGCTTTTTAACACTTTTGGCCAAAGCTGCCGCCTGAGCAAGAAGGTGGACGCAAAATCGATGGGGCGTCTGTTGGGGAAATAAAAGAAGGTCTGTTCGGCAAATGTTGAGACTGAGTGACATTTGGGCGCTTCTGGTTCCGACCGGGAATAAACCTGATGCTGTGTATCAACAACAATTGCTTGAGCTTGGAGAGGCACACCGCGTTGCCTATAAGATCAATCTTCCAATGGTGTTCGTCATTGCTCCTGCGTGTTCATACTGGGTTGAATGGAGCGCAGTATTCGGCTGGTTGGTACTTGTTTCCGTCTTTCAGTTTTTGAATGCGCTTAACGCCCATCAATTTGTCAAATGTTCCAAACAAAACACTCACCTGAGCGGTTTGGAATTACGCAATTGGACAGCTCGCTTTGCCGGTTGCACCATTTTCTACAATAGTGCCTGGGCGTCGTGCCTGTATCTGTTCTGGATACACGGCGAATTGGAGAACAATTTCTTTCTTTTGGCCATTGTTGCAGTTTCTTTAACGCCAACTATTCTTCTTAATCGACCTTCACTGAGCAACTTCTCTGCATCCACCACAGTCATCTCCGCCTTCTTTTTGTCCTCCATTTTTTGGCACTCCACGTCCATCAGATGGCCGATTGCGGCGGCCTACCTCATCTTCATGTTTGCCATGTTTGGCTATGCCTTCAGACTTAATAGAAGTTCGCGCCGCGAAATTGTTCTTTCCCATGAGAAGAATGAGCTTATTGCAGCACTTTCGAAATCGATGGAAGAATCCAATATCGCACGTGCACGCGCGGAAGATGCAAGCCGTACTAAATCGCAATTCCTCGCCAATATGAGCCATGAGCTGCGCACCCCCCTAAATGCCATCATCGGCTTTTCTGAAGTAATGAATCGCGAAGTATTTGGACCGCTGGAAAACGAACGGTATCGACAATATTCATCAGACATCCACGAAAGCGGACAGCACCTGCTCGCTCTCATCAATGACGTGTTGGACATATCCAAAATTGAAGCGGATCAGTTCTCAATCAAAATCGAACGCGTTGACTTGCGAACAACTGCGGACGAAACACAAAAACTGATAGAGCTTCGAGCCTCGGTCAATGACATTTCAATAAGCCGCAAATTCGCTGCGGAACTACCCGATTTAGAAGCTGATGCACGTGCGCTATGCCAGATTTGGCTCAATCTGCTCACCAACGCTGTGAAGTTTGCCCCAAATGGCAGTGAAATTCGCATGGTCGCTAACTACACCGCAGATGGCTCATTTTTCATCGGGGTCGAAGACAATGGACCCGGCATTCCAGAAAATGAGCTCGCGACGGTTCTGGAGACTTTTGGTCAAGGAACAGAAGGTAAATCACGGCCGGGGTCTGGCACAGGCCTTGGCCTTGCCATTGTTAAGGGTTTAACTGAAGCCCATGGCGGTACATTCATCCTGGAAAGTGAAGTCGGCAACGGTACACGCGCCAAAGCGGTGTTCCCTGAACGGTGCCTGCTTCCACACAAGCCTCGCGTGGCGCCGCGACATAGACGCGCTGTTTCCTACCCATAGGTTTTCAAAACGTCAGCACGAAAAAGCCGCGATACTTTTACGTACCGCGACTGATTAGTTCATTGCGATCAGCGTTTATGCTGCTGTCGAATAGCGGGCCAAGTGATGATCCACATTGCCAAACTGGGTATCGATCATGGTCAGGCGTTTGAAGTAGTGACCGACGTTAAGCTCGTCCGTCATGCCCATGCCGCCGTGAAGCTGAACAGCTTGCTGGCCGACATAACGACCGGCTTTACCAATTTGAACTTTGGCACCAGACGCTGCTTTGCGACGCTCATCGCCTTCTTCGTCTAGCTTGAGAGCGACCATGTATGTCATGGAAACAGATTGTTCATACGCCATGAACATGTCGACCATGCGATGCTGCAAAACCTGGAACGAACCGATCGGAACGCCGAACTGTTTGCGTGTCTTACAATATTCAACGGTTGCTTCGTTGAGCTCTTTCATGCCGCCAGTGGCTTCAGCACTCAGAGCTGCAATGGCCTGGTCGGTTACCAATTCAATGAGAGGCAATGCTTTGCCAATTTCACCGATCACAGCATCTGCACCAACAGTCACATTCTCCAATGTCACTTCCGATGCCCGACGCCCGTCAACCGTTGGGTAATCGCGTGTTGAAACGCCGGCTGCATTTTTATCAACGATGAAGAGCGACACGCCGTCTGCATCACGCTGTCCACCGCTTGTGCGAGCGGAGACGATGAGCTTGTCTGCCCAAGGTGCACCCAACACCACGCACTTGTAACCATTGATGATATATCCGTCGCCATCCGCTTTCGCGGTTGTCGTCAGGTCAGCAAGGTTGTAGCGGCCCTGTGGTTCTGCATAAGCAAAGGTCCAAACCGTTTCGCCACCGACGATGCCCGGAATGTGAGCCTCCTGTTGCGCAGTTGTGCCAGCTTGGCGAAGGAAACCGCCAGCGATCACAACAGTTTCGAGGAAAGGTTCGATAACCAAGTTACGGCCAAACTCTTCCATGACGATCATGGTTTCGATTGAGCCGCCACCAAGGCCGCCTTGCTCTTCCGAGAAAGGTACTGCGAGCAGACCTAGTTCTGCGAACTGTTGCCAAGTTTCACGGCTCCATCCTTCTGTGCTGGCTGAAATTTTGCGACGTGTGTCGAAATCATATTTGTCTCGTAGAAAGCTCTGCACCGTGTTGCGGAGCAGTGTCTGTTCTTCACTAAATGAAAAGTCCATGGAGGTCCCTTCCCTGCAATTTTTTAATACTCATGACCGCTTTAGCTGCAATCACACGCATATGATGGTTTCTGTGTTAGAGGCCCAGCACCATTTTGGCAATAATGTTGTGCTGAATTTCGTTGGAACCGCCATAGATGGCAGTTTTGCGCATATTGAAATAATTCTGCGCGGCACCGATCCCGTATTCTGGGCCCGGCGTAAAGGCGTTATCCCCTGCGTCTTTTCCGTGTGGCGCCTGCACAAATGCATAGGATCCCACGGCCTCAAGGGCTAATTCCGTAATTCGCTGTTGTATTTCCGTCCCTTTGATTTTCAAAATTGAACTCTCAGGTCCTGGCCCTTGACCACGGCTTTCTGCAGCCAATGTGCGAAGTTCGGTCACTTCAAGCGCCGTCAAGTCGATCTCAACTTCCGAAACCTTCCGGGAAAACTCGCCGTCTTTGATCAAAGGCTCACCATTGATGAGCTCGCTTGCTGAGATTTTGCGAAGACGTTCAATGGCTTTCTTGGAGCGCGCAACACCGGCAATGCCTGAGCGTTCGTTGCCCAACAGGAACTTAGCGTAGGTCCAGCCTTTGTTTTCTTCACCAATCATATTCTCAACAGGCACGCGAACATCATCTAAATAGACTTCGTTTACTTCATGCGCGCCGTCCATTGTGATGATCGGGCGAACTTCGATGCCAGGCGTCTTCATGTCGATCAGGAAGAACGAAATGCCGCGTTGAATTTTTGCATCTGGGTCTGTGCGCGCAAGACAGAAAATCCAATCAGCAAACTGCGCGAGGGTCGTCCAGGTTTTCTGGCCGTTGATCACATAGTGATCTCCATCTCGCACTGCCTTTGTCTTCAAGCTGGCAAGGTCTGAACCAGCGCCTGGCTCAGAATATCCCTGACACCACCACTCTTCACCATTGTAGATGCCTGGCAGGAAGCGCTTTTTCTGCTCTTCATTGCCGTAGGTGTAAATCACAGGGCCGACCATTGAGAGCCCGAAAGGCAACAAAGGCGTTGTCTCAGCGCGTGCACATTCTTCGTTCCAAATGTAACGCTGCGTGATTGTCCAACCAGAGCCACCATGTTCGGCGGGCCAATGCGGCGCGACCCAACCTTTTTTGGCCAACACTTTGTGCCAAGCCAACATGTTCTCGCGCGTCATGTCACCACGTGACCGGGTGTTGGCAATATCGCGCGGATAGCTCTCTTCAATGAACGCGCGCGCTTCGGCGCGGAATGCCAGATCAGCTGGCGAAAAACTCATATCCATAGGAAATCCTCCTTTTGCACTCGTACAAATTCCAGTCGGGGGTGATCGAGCGCATGGTTTTGCGGGGATTTTACTGACAAAGTGTCACTACGCAAGGACTGCTTGTGTTCATGCCTGCACAGCCACTGCGGCAGTCCGACACAGGTCGATGGCAAGCACCGCTCCTAAGCCATTTCCACCGACAAGTTTCTGCTCAGAAATCGGCGAAAGGCCCGTTTCAACTAGCAGCCTGTCCAGCCCAACATCATTTTGACGATCTGCGAGCCTGCAATGCGCGATGCTCGAAGGATTCAATGCTTGAAGGACCGCTGCGGACGCAACGGAAACAATGCCATCCAGCAATACTGGAATGCTCTGATACCGTGCCGCCAGAATGGCTCCGGCGATGGCTGCAAACTCCCGACCTCCAACCCGGCGCAAAACTTCCAGTGGATCACTTGTCTCGCCGCCCAAACGAGCGACGGCGGCCTCAACTGCTAATACCTGGTTCTGACGTAACGTCTCGTTTGGTTCCTCAGGAAGCCAATTTGTCGCATCTCCGCCAAACAATGCACAGACGAGAGCCGCCGCGACGATTCGATTACCCACTCCAATATCGCTGACACATAAGAGATCAGCACCACCGGCTATCGCTTCCATGCCAAAAGCCATGGTGGCCGCACAGCCCGCTTCATCGAAAGCATCTTCTACCGTGATGTCGGGTGTAGGCAAATCAAGTGCGAGATCAAATACTTTCAAGCCAACGTTGCTTTGCAGCGCCGCCCTCGACACCGCAGCCCCGCCTGCTGCGATCAGCTCAACCCGCGCTTGTGTTTCAGATGCCGCGTCCACAGCCACGTCCCTCGCGATGATGCCGTGGTTTGCTGCAAAAATTCCTATCAATGGTTGGGTAATGGCTGGATCAGCGCGCCCTTGCCATGCGGCAAGCCATTCTCCAAGTTCCTGCAAGCCACCGAGGCCTGGCTCGCAGGTCTCGGAGATTGTGTCAGCTGACTTGATGTCCGGCAGAGGGGGCCCGTCCACCAGTCGGCGGATGTCGTCAAACGGAAGACCTTTTGCTGCGTCACCCATATGCACTCTCCTGACAAAATAAGACCCATGAAGCTAAGGTCAGGGTTTATAGGGGACGCGCTCTCACTCAACAAGCGGATGAACGTGTCCTTCGCCATAGCCAAGTGTCTCTATCGTGGGTAATGTCCCAAAACTTTCTAACCAAGGCACTGCGCATGAGTACGGATCCCATTCAAAGCCCCTGTAAACGCCTGTGCGCGGTGGATGGACGCTTGGGCTTTTGCCGTGGGTGCGGCAGGACGTTGAAAGAGATCGGTGGCTGGAGCCAATATTCACACGGCGAGCGCGATGTGATCATGGGCGAGCTCTCAGCTCGCTTTACGGACAAAGGCCTCGCCGTTCCTGAATAGGCTCTCATTCGGCTTAACAAAAATTGACTTAACCCGCGTCAAGCTCACCACGGTTGCCCAGCGGGTCGGTTTTCAAAACCTTGCCTTCCAACGCGCCGAGCCAATCAAGACTTTGGCGGAGGCGCACAATCTCGCCAATCACAATGATGGCTGGTCCTTTGAACTCTTTTCGTTCAAGGTCTGCTACGCCACAGCCCAGAGTTGTTTCCAGCACTTGCTGGTCTGGCAGACTGGCATTTCTGACGAAGGCCACTGGCTCATGCTCGGCACGTCCATTTTCAAGCATCAGTCTGGCGATTTCGCCAAAATGCGACAAGGCCATGTAGAGAACGATTGCGGGTGACCCTTTCGCAATGGCTGCCCAATCAAGGTTTTCAGGCAAATCTCCACCGGCCATATGACCCGTGACAAAGGTCACTGCGTGGTTGGTGTCACGGTGGGTCACGGGAATGCCCGCATAGCCAAGACCACCGATCCCAGCAGTCACGCCTGGGATTATTCTGAAGGGGATGCCTGCTTCAACCAGGCTCAATGCTTCTTCACCGCCACGGCCAAATACAAATGGGTCGCCGCCTTTTAGCCTCAGCACACGCTTGCCCTGGCGTGCCAGCTCAACAAGCTTCGCGGATATATCACGTTGTTTTGCGCTTGGCTTGCCACCACGCTTTCCGGCGTAGACTTTTTCAACATCTGATTTCGCAAATGCCAAGATGGCGTCATTCACGAGCGCATCATAAACAATGACATCTGCTTGTTTGATCGCATTGAACGCGTGAAGCGTCAGCAGACCCGGATCACCAGGTCCCGCTCCTGCAAGCCAGACCCAACCAGCTTCAAAAGTCGGCAGCTCAAGACCGGCAAAGTGCGCAGGTGCAGCATCTTCCTTTTTGCCCTTCAAGGGCACAATCTTATTTGGCTTGTCTGATCCGCTCATTTTACGGGTTTTCCGAGTAAAAAATCAAAAATCCATCTGAAGCCTGTAGATAGTAGAAAAAGTGACTGGTTTCAAGATATCGACGCGGTTCGTCGTCCGTGCACCATTTCAAGCGCCAAAAACAAGAGCAAGCCCAACGGACCGAACAGAAAGGTCGGCACAAGACAGAGGATGACAAGCAAATGGTTAATTTCAGAGGTCCGCGCCCGCTCAACAATCCAAGACCCGACCAGCAAGTCAAACGCTAGGAAGTGAGTCCAGCTCGTCATCATATGAACTGGCGCCGTCATGCCGTTCATGACACCCGCAAGAGAACCATAGCTGACCTCGGGCTCAACGCCCCACCCCACGCCCAAAAGGAACACGTAGGCAATGGCAAGTAATATGCCCACAACCCGTGCACCAAGGATCATCACTCGCGCATTAACAGGAGCAGCGATGAGTGCGCCCCAGCCAAAGAATGAGAGGATGCCGAGTGCGGAAAAGACAGTTTCATAGTCAATTTCATAGTCCATAGCCGAACGAGCCTTTGCGAGTGGCGCGGTTTAATTTCTCCGCTTGGTTGATGACGCGAATTTGAGTTCAGAGCAGCGAGCCAGGAAGGCTGACAGTTAAGCGGCCCAATAGATCTGACAGACTGGCAATCTCGTCTTCAGTCCAACGATCGCGGAAAAAGGTACTGGATGACCGTTCAAAAGTTGCACGCGCATCTTCAACAAGTTGCTGACCTGATGGCGTCAAGACCACGTAGGAGAGGCGGGCGTCGCGTTTATCTACATCTCGCCCAACAAGGCCTCGTTTTTCCAATGGCGCGGCCTGACGTGTGATTGTCGATGCACTTGTGTGCATGCAGCGCGCAAGTTCCACCCTACTTAAACGCACCGCAGGCGCCTTTTCCAAGAACATGAGCAGCAATAGCTCTTTCAGAGACAGTCCGTGAACCGCTGACAGCTCACCAGACAAGCGTTCTTCAACGACTGTATGGGCTCTCAGAAGATGGGCGATAGCTGGGAAGGCAAAATCTGTCATGCCCTTCATTTATTGCAAATTACTTCCGTTCGCAAGCTTTTTGTAACTATTTTGACAAAAAGATAAAACCAATGAAAATGTTCACACCTCATCAAATTGCTCGTTCTATATTTCCCTCATGAAAGACAATCGATGGACGTGGGTCGCGCTTTTCGGCCTTGGGGTTGCAGCCTTGCTTTATGCACTCATTACGACGTTTCCAGGCGTTCTTAATCAACAAGACGCGCAAATTCGGCTCGTGCATGGGATCGCATTGCTTTCACTTGTTGGCGGTAGTGCCGTGCTTGGCTGGCGGCACAATGCGGGGCTGGCTCTCAAACAAGCTGTGAGCTGGATCGCCATCGCTTTGGTTCTTGTCATCGCCTATGGCTACCGCACAGAGTTCGGTGGCTTGCTTGTGCGCACCCAGGCGGATCTGGTGCCAACCAGGGCTGCTGAGGTGAGAGATGGCGTGGTCAGTCTGGGTAACAATGGCTCTGGGCATTTTCTGGCTGATGCTGAGGTAAACGGCACGCACGTTCGCTTCCTCGTCGATACTGGTGCCAGCCATGTGGCCCTCACAAGCTTTGACGCACAGAGGCTCGGATTTGACGTGGCTGAGCTCGACTACCGCGTCCCCTATCAAACTGCCAACGGGATTGCTTATGCAGCGCCTATTCGGCTGCAAGAAATTTCAATAGGCTCTGTTTCTGTCCGCGATGTTCGAGCCTCCGTCATGAAAGAGGGCCTCACTCAATCGCTCCTCGGCATGAGTTTTCTCGGTGAATTGAGCGCAGTGGAACTTTCCGGAGACCGCCTCATATTGCGCGATTAAGAGATGAGCGAAATGACCCTGAAAGAAATGATGCATGGAAAAGAAGTCATGCAAGAATACGCAAAGCGGCGCAGGCGTGTTCACCGGCTCGTTCTATCGGCTTTGCCCATCGCCATCGCTGGGTTTGTGCTCGCTGTCATTCTAGAAGCTGATCTCGGACAAGAGCAATCAGGCTTGTTTATGCTGGGCGGCATGGTGCTTGCCTTTTTCCTCTTCGCTTTCGCGTTGCACACCGCAAGATGCCCCTCGTGTAACAGCGCTCAAGTCCACAAAATAGCGGGCGGCCATTGGCGCATGAATACTAGCGACGGGAGATGTCGCCACTGCGACATCAAACTGCGCCCATAGCTTATTAATTTCCCTGGGCAAGAAAATTTCAATGCCAATCCATTTGCGGTATAAGTGCCGCACTCATTTTTCCCGGACAGGATTTACGCTAGATGTTTCCCAAACCGCGCCCCTTTATCGCTCCAAACGTTGCCGCTTTTGAAACAGACCCGCAGGTGGCTCCACAAGGGTTTCGCGAATATGACGCACGCTGGTTGTTTCCGGATGAGATCAATTTACGTGGCATTCAGGCATTGGGCATGGGGCTTGGCACGTTGCTTCACGACCTCAGCGTTGATCCCCGTATATCCGTTGGCCATGACTACCGCTCCTACTCTGCCTCCATTCAACAGGCGCTGATGAACGGCCTCATGGCGGCGGGTGCAGAAGTGTTCGACATCGGACTGGCGCTCTCTCCCACCGCTTATTACTCACAGTTTGCGCTTGATGTGCCTGCTGTTGCCATGGTGACCGCGAGCCACAATGAAAACGGGTGGACAGGCGTAAAAATGGGCGCTGCGCGGCCTCTCACCTTTGGTCCTGACGAAATGAGCGCATTGCGCGAAATTGTGCTTGAAGGGAAATACCAAGCGCGCGCAGGCGGCAGCTATCATTTTGTGCCAGACATGGCGGATCGCTACATTGCTGACCTCATTGACCGTCCAAAGATCAAAAGAAAAATCAAAGTAGTCGCCGCTTGTGGCAATGGCACCGCCGGTCATTTTGCCCCGGCCGTACTCGAAGGCGCTGGCATTGACCTGATCCCACTTGACTGTGATCTCGACTATTCCTTCCCGCGCTATAATCCCAACCCGGAAGACATGGAGATGCTCCATGCCATGCGTGACAAGGTTTTAGAAACCGGCGCTGACGTTGGTCTTGCCTTTGATGGTGATGGCGACCGTTGTGGTGTGGTCGACAATGAAGGTGAAGAAATTTTCGCAGACAAAGTCGGTGTCATGCTCGCACGCGACCTATCTACCAACCATGAGAATGCGCAATTTGTTGTGGACGTAAAATCGACCGGACTGTTTCTGACAGATCCTGTTCTCATCGCCAATGGTGCGAAGACAGACTATTGGAAGACCGGACACTCCTACATCAAACGCCGCGCTCATGAACTTGACGCACTGGTTGGGTTTGAAAAAAGCGGACACTATTTCTTCAACCCACCGATTGGCCGCGGCTATGACGATGGCCTTGTCTCTGCCCTCGCCATATGTGACATGTTGGACCGCAATCCAACAATGAGCATGGCTGATCTAAAACGCGATCTGCCCAAAACCTGGGGCTCGCCAACCATGTCGCCCCATTGCCCAGACGACAAAAAATATGGCGTGGTTGACCGCATGGTCGCACGCATTCAAGGCATGGCTGACAAGAGCGAGAAACTAATCGGCCAAGAGATTTTGAGCGCTGTCACCGTGAACGGTGTGCGCGTAACTGTTGCTGACGGCACATGGGGCCTCATTCGCGCGTCATCCAACAAGCCAGGTTTGGTGGTTGTGGTGGAAAGCCCAACCAGCGAAGCCAATACGAAAGCCATGTTTGAGGCATTGGACGCCATGCTTCAAGAAGAACCAGACGTTGGTGACTACGACCAAAAAATCTGAGACAAAGATGATTATCAAAACACCAGACGGATATGAGCCTATAATCGCCGGCAAGGACGTTTCTTTTGAAAACTTGACGTGTCTGACAAGCAAGCGGTCTGGGGTTTTCAGGTCGAACAACATCATTGCAATCCCTACGGCATGCTGCATGGTGGCATGGCTGTTGCCCTGGCCGACACGATGATGGGCAGCCTTGTTTTTCATGCGATTGACGGTGCCCCCTGCGCGACTATTTCGCTCAACACAGAGTTTTTGGCAGCCGCAAAATCTGGCGAGTGGGTTGAAGGCCGCGCAGAACTTTTGCGCCAAGGCAGAAGTGTTTGTTTTGTTCGTGCTGAGCTTTTTGCCGGTGTCAAACGCATCATGACTGCAAGCGGTGCTTGGGCGATTATTGGAGCGTGTTGAGTACCTTGCGCATAACGCCATGTGAAGGCGTCCAACCAAGCTTGGTCCGCCCCAGCCCCGAAAATTACTTTGGTGCCTAATACAAATTCCGAACGGAAGCTGTTCGAGATCGGCGCTTCTACTAGGCTCACGTCCATGTTTTAACCTTTCTCCCCGTTGGCTCGTCGACTTCCCGTTTCGAGACATAGGTCCCGCTCAGGCGCCTGATCCGGTCCACCAGGAATTTCAGGCACGCGGCCCGCGCGCATACCGCGCACTCTTGCATTCATCCAATGGCGGATCAGGTATTCATAAAGCAGTCCACGGAGGAAACCAAACTTTTGACTGTGCGCTGCGAAAAGTTGATCTGGTGTGTCAAATAGTCCGAGGTCCTGATTAATGCCCGTTTCCTGGATATAGGTATCAGTGCCTTGCCAGGCGACAGGTGGATTTTGCAAACACGACGTGCCTGCACCATATCCGCAGAGATTACTTTCCTCTGGAAAGCGCTGTTGCAGTGCCTCGAGAACGGCTGTGTCGAGAATGAAACCTTCCAGATTGATCCATCGATCATCATGATAAATTTCAACCCAGCTGTGCATGATATTTACCGGTGCAATGGGATAGACCAATTCCGGCACCACACCGCGCTGGAGAGATTTGTCGATCGTGAAACCATGCATGCGACACGGAATGTCGACCGCGCGCAACAGTGCCATTAACAGGGTTGCCTTGGTGTTGCACTGCCCGTAGCCATCTGCCAATACACGCGACGCCGAAATTTCATCGCGAACATTGTAACCGAACGCTATTTCCTCCCGCACAAAATCGTAAACGGCACCGATCCGTTCAAATTCAGGAAGGGTCTTCCATTGTTTGTCCGTGACGAGCCCCGCAAGGGTGTCGTGGGAGAAATTCAGTAGTGGGCTTTCAGCCAGAAATGGTTTGATCATCGTTTCATCCATCATCTACGGCCTATAGATATGGTGCTTCCCCCTACTGGAAGGTCAAGAGGTGATCGGCAGAATTTTCAGAGCAGGCCATAGAACATTCTGAGTGATGTCAGCAATAAGAAGAAGGCAAAAGCGCGCGCCAGCATTTTGCGGCTGATTGCATGGGCCAGATTTGCGCCCCACGGTGCGGCGAGAATGGTCGCCGGAACAATAAGAGCTAAACCGAAAAGGTTCACATACCCAAGGCTTAGCGGTGGACGCGCCTCAATCCCGAACCCAGATATCATGAAGCCGATGGCGCCCGGCACTGATATGATAAGGCCCAACCCGGCGGAGGTTGCCACTGCCTGGTGAATGGGCCGAGCAAAGAGCGTCATCACGGTGACGCCAAATGTGCCGCCGCCAATGCCCATCATCGCCGACACACCGCCAATGACAGAAGCAATCAGCCCTTGCCCCTTGCGCCCCGGAAGGTCTTCACCCAGCCGCCATTCCTCTTTGCCAAATGCCATGTTGAAGGCAACGAGGAGAGCGACTGTAGCAAAGACACCAGTCAGCACAGCGCCTTTGATGTAGGCTGCAAGCACAGTGCCAACCATAACACCAACTAACATTGGCAAGGCCCAGCGTTTCAGAAGCTCAAAATCCACCGCGCCCTTTTTTTGATGTGCGCGAAGCGAGCGAATGGATGTGGGAATGATGGTGCCGAGTGACGTCCCAACCGCCATGTGCATGCGGACGGCTTCATCAACACCCAGCAGAGTGAACATGTGATAGAGCACCGGCACGATGACAATGCCACCACCGACGCCCAGCAATCCGGCAAGGATGCCTGCAAAAATCCCTGTGGCCAACAATGCGGCTGCAAACATCAAAAGCTCATCGAGAGCCAATCCCATAAATTCCACCGATCAGATCTCCACAGTTGCAGGTACTTGGTCCCTATCGAAGGCACACACTTTCGCCATCGCATCACGAACCACTTGCAGGTCAGCATCTTTTTTGTAGGCGTTTTCACTCAAATGACGACGCCATGCGCGCGCGCCCGGCATGCCTTGAAAAACCCCAAGAATGTGACGGGTCATTGCATTGAGCGGCACACCATCGGCCAGCTTGGCTGACAGGTAAGGCAAAAAAGCCTCGACGATTTCATGGGGAGTTTTCACGACGTCGGTTGAGCCAAATATCCGTTGATCTACATCTGCCAAAATGTAAGGACGTTCATACGCCCTGCGCCCCATCATCACACCATCGACGTGCGCCAAATGCTGCTCCGTCTCTTCGATACTTCCCACACCACCATTGAGGCAGATTTCAAGACCTGGATAGGCGCGTTTCATCTCGTAAACCAGATCATAGTCGAGCGGTGGCACCGTGCGATTTTCCTTCGGCGACAGACCTTCCAACCATGCCTTGCGGGCATGCACAATGAATGTCTTGCACCCGGCGGAACGTACTTTTTCGATCAAAGCGGGGAGTGCTTCGCATGGGTCTTGATCATCAACGCCAATTCGGCATTTGACTGTGACGGGTACGTTGACAGCAGCCTCCATCGCCGCCATGCACTCTGCCACAAGGTCGGGCTCTTTCATCAGGCAAGCGCCGAAGCGTCCCGATTGAACACGATCAGACGGGCAACCGACGTTTAGATTGATTTCGTCATAACCATAGTCCTCAGCAATACGTGCGGCCTCGCGCAACTCACCAGCATTGCTGCCCCCAAGCTGAACAGCCAATGCATGCTCCGCGCCGTCAAATCCCAATAGATAATCGCGGTCGCCATGCAAGATGGCAGGCGCCGTCACCATCTCTGTGTAGAGCAGCGCATGGCGCGAAATCAGCCGTAGGAAAAACCGATCATGGCGATCAGTCCACTCCATCATGGGGGCCACTGAAAACCGGCGGCTGATATTTTCGTTTATAGAGACCATTGTGGGCGCCATATAGCACAATTTGTCCCGAATGTGCGCCCCGCTACGTCATATATACCACGCGCGGCTGAGCAAGGTTGCGCAGACGTCACCAGAGAAATCATAGCCCATATAGACGAAAAGCGGGCCCAGGGCCTCCCTCAATCGTCCGTGCCATATCCTTTGTCACCGTACCAAGTGGCGAATTCCTCAAAGCCCGGTACATCGTCCGCGTTCGCTTTTGGATCAACGGGCACTTGCACCACCGCGGGCCTGCCGCTGGCAAGCGCTCTCTCGACCGCTGGCCCAATGTCTTCTGCCCGTTCAACATACTCCCCATATGCCCCAAAACCCTCGGCGATTTTATCCAGCCGCACTTGCGTGCCCCAATGAGCTTCGGTCTCCGGGCTCTGATCCCCAAAGACAGAATGGTAAACCTTGACCTCCAATCCCCAGGAATAATCACAGCTGACAACAGCCACGATTGGCAAGTTCTTGCGAACGGCAGTTTCCAGTTCCGAGATGTGAAAGAGGAAAGCAGAGTCACCGGTCATAAGCACAACCCGGCGCGTATCACCTACCGCCAGCTGCGCGCCAATAGCATGAGGCAGCCCCGTGCCAAGATGACCAAAGTTTCCTGACCACAAGACATCAGATGTTTCGCATTGACTAAATGCCCCGGTCCAAATGCTCGCCGCGCCCCCGTCCCGCACAATCACCGTATCGCGTGGCAGAACTTTGGTTGCCTCTGCCGCAAAGTGCACGGGGTGTATGGGATTTCCCATGGGCGCGTGCTCCAAAACCAAATCCATTTCGGCTTTGACAACGCTGTTCCATTCGGCAAACTTTTTGGGCATGCGCTGCACGGGGTCTTTTTTCATGACCGCATCCGTCAGTTGTGGAACGATGTCGCGCAAATCCCCTACCAAGGGAACGTCAATTGAACGATTTACGCCGATGGCGGTGGGATCACGTTCAACATAGATCCACTTTCGATCCGTCTTGCCTTTCGCCCAATGTCGACCCTTCCCATAGTGAACTGGTTCTCCGATTTCGGTGCCTAGTGCCAAAACAACGTCAGACATCGCAATGATTTCATTCGCTGGCAACGTGGCATAGGCCACTGATTGATCCGCAACATCCAACAAACGCGCGTTGGCACCGGGTGTCTGAATAATCGGGCAATTGAGTGCTTTGGCCAGTGCCGTCACTTGTTCATGAGCCCGCGACGCGAAAACACCTGTGCCCAGAAAAATCATCGGCTGCTGTGCATTTGTCAGCAACTCGACCGCTTTCGTCAACGATGCATCATCGGCCTTCTGGTGAAGCAATCGATATTTCTCAGGAGGTTGGATCGGCCCAAAGGACTTCATCGCGAAAGAATGATCTTGTGGGTATTCGATATAGACCGGACCAGGTGTGCCCGACAGCGCTTGACGAAAAGCCTCATGGAAGACTTCATCTACCTGTTCGGCATATTCAATTGTGCCGACATACTTCATTGCCTCTTCAAAGAATTTGGGCTGAGAGGTGTATTGAAAATGGCCACGTCGCACCTGTTGGTCAAAACGACGCTCGCGTTGTCCACCTATAAAAATCGTTGGCGCATTTTCCTTGGCAGCACAGACGGCCGCCGGTAACAAATTGGCAACGCCAGGTCCTTCATTGCCAATAATCACCCCCGGTTTGCCTGTCATCCGCCAGAGCCCATCTGCCATAAAGGCGCCTGCTTGTTCGTGATGAGGAGCTATCACACGCCACCCACGTTGCTCCGCTGTGACAAACATGCTGACAAAACACGGATCGGGAATGCCAAAAAGCGTCTTGATGCCCTCTGCTTCCATCAGCTCAAGCATACGTTGTGGGACGAGTTGTTCCGTCTTCAGATCGGGCATTTGCGTGCTCCTAGATTCTGACCACCGCCAAAATGATATCGGCGCACGCAACCGTCGTCTCGGGAAAATTCCAATAATGAGCAGCCATGATGTCGCATCAAAAAAGCCGTGAAGGTTGTTGATCCCTCATGGCCTCTCAGTTTCGAGCATTTGGTCCAGATTATTCAGGTATCTCGTAGGACACTATTGTCATGTCTGCAGCTTCTTCTCTCAGGGGAACAAGCGCCTGGTATTCATCAGATGCATACCAACCAGATAGTGCCTCACTGCTCGGGAACTTAACTACAACGAGCATCTGATTATCAGCGGCGCCTGCAAGTACTTCATTTCTTTTTCCACGCAGGATGAACTCTCCCTCGTGAGCGGCAATGGAGAAAAACCTTACGAGGCTATTTTATGGGACGCCCGTCGAAGTTTGACAGAGAAGAAGCGATTGAGATCGTCA
>Ga0209344_10001464_pt1 | contig 30595 bp, 31 predicted proteins | sample Cruoilmetagenom6_FD_187293 | JGI IMG/M metagenome (GOLD analysis project Ga0209344, IMG submission 187293) | Oil polluted marine microbial communities from Coal Oil Point, Santa Barbara, California, USA - Santa Barbara Oil Seep Sample 6 (SPAdes)... | ecosystem: Environmental > Aquatic > Marine... | reverse complement strand
TACAAATAAGCTAAATAGTATTATTAAATTTCGCTGTTAAACATGTTTTTATATATTTGTTGTGTCTCAATCTAAACCCATTTTTATAATGAATACCAGAATTTTGCTATTGGTATTTTTCTTGTTGATCTTCACAAAGCAAGAAGTTTACAGTCAGCTTGGCTTTTCTCACGAGGTGGGTTTAATTACCGGACCTGTAGTTTTCTATTCAGATTTTGGTGAACGAAATAATTTTGAAACCAATGCTGGAAATGTGGGTTTTGGAGTTGGTCTTATACATTATCTCAATTTTTCATATCGTGCAGATTGTAATTGCTATACCCGCGACACCTATTTTAACGACCACTTTAAAATCCGTAACGAGATTGACTATCACAAAACCAATTTGGAACATTTTGGAGAGTGGGTTGAGCCTGACAAAACCTCGTTATTTGCTGATCAGCTTCGCGCTATGAGCGGTACTACTTCTGTTTTTGAAATTGGCTCTCAACTAGAATATTTTCCTTTAAGTATCCGTGATTTTGCTGCTGGTGCATATAAAATTGCTCCTTTTATTAGTTTTGGTGTGCATTGGGTAAGTTACAATACTGAAGTTGAATCTTCATTCGGACCTTTGAACACACCCATCTCTACTCCAGATAAATATTTTAATTCCTTTCAGCAGGGCAATGCTTCCACTTGGGCGATGGTAGGTAGCGTTGGTATTCGTTATAAACTAACCCCATTGAGCGATTTGATGCTGGACAGCCGCTGGGAGTATTATTTTTCAGATTATATGGATGGCCTAAATCCAAGTCTTGAAAACAACGGAACAACGCCAGTTCCTGAAAACAAGGCCAACGAATGGATTTATTGGTTGAACATTGGGTATATTTATTATATAGATTAAAAGAAATTATATAAAATAAAAAAGGGGGTCGGATTTAAAAAATCCGACCCCCTTTTTATATTCTGTTAATTGGATGAATTAACCAATGGCCTGCTCCAAATCTGCAATCAAATCATCTACATCTTCAATACCTACAGATAGACGAATCAATGAATCAACCACGCCTGTTTTTTCGCGCTCCTCTTTTGGTATGCTGGCGTGCGTCATACTCGCAGGATGTCCGGCAAGACTTTCAACTCCGCCCAAGCTTTCGGCCAAAGTGAAGATATTCAGATTCTCAACTATTTTGATGGCATCTTCATAATTGTTCCCTTTGGTTACAAAAGAAATCATCCCGCCAAAATCCTTCATCTGTTCTTTTGCAATATTGTGGTTTGGATGGGTTTCAAAACCGGGCCAATATACTTTTTCAATTTTTGGATGGTTTGCCAAATACTCAGCAACGACCTTCGCATTTTCGCAATGGCGCTGCATACGAATATGAAGCGTTTTCAAACCACGCAAAACAAGGAAACAATCTTGAGGTCCACAAATTGCACCACTTGCGTTTTGGATGAAATAAAGTCTTTCTGCAAGATCTTTGTCTTTAACAATTAAAGCGCCCATAACCACATCACTATGCCCGCCTAGGTATTTTGTAGCACTGTGCATCACAATATCTGCGCCCATTTCTAACGGTTGTTGCAAATATGGTGTTGCAAAAGTGTTGTCAACGGCAAGCAGTACTTTGTGTTTTTTGGCAATGGAAGCCGCTTTTTTAATATCGATAACGTTCATCATTGGGTTGGTTGGTGTTTCCACCCAAATAAGCTTTGTTTTGTCATTTATATAATCATCAATCCTATCGGCATTTTCCATTCCGATGAAATGAAATTTGATTCCGAAGCCTTCAAAAACCTTTGTGAACAAACGGTAGGTTCCACCATAAAGGTCGTTAGTGGAGATTACCTCATCGCCAGATTTCAAAAGCTTCATAACGGCATCAATCGCCGCAAGACCACTTCCGAAAGCAAGTCCGAACTCGCCATTTTCTATGCTTGCAAAAGCGCGCTCCAAAGCAGCGCGTGTTGGGTTTCCGGTTCGCGAATATTGAAACCCCTTGTGCCCTCCGGGAGTCGTTTGGGAATACGTTGACGTTTGATAAATAGGAGGCATTACCGAGCCATAAGCTGGATCTACATGGTGCTGGCCGCCGTGTATTGTCTTTGTATTGAATTTCATATGATAAACGTGTTTTTTTAAGTAACAATCGGCAATGTCAAAACTATATTTTAGGTTTTAATATAACTTTTACAATAGCTGATTTTAAAGTTATTACTTTTGATATGCAAATGTAAGAGTTTCGTTTGCGATAGCTAACCATCTATTCCTTTTAAAGTATGAACAACAAAATTGGGGTCTTAGCAATAATTGCTGTCCTAAGCGTGAGCTGCAATCAAGAAAGAAATATTGAGATTTCTTCGGAAAGTTTTACTGAAAAGGAACTTAAACTATGTGAAAACAGTAAATGTCCCGAAGTAACAATCAATTATGTGGAGATTTTTGGTGATGATGCTATTTCTGAAAAGATAAACAAGAAAATAAAAAACTTCATCTTCACCTCGCTTTTATTGGGTGAAGATAGCATCCCCACTGCCAAAACCATTCAAGAAGCTGCTACAGGTTTTATTGAAGTATACAATGCAGACAAAGCCCAGTTTCCCGATATGGCTGGGGAATATTTTGCTGAAATCTCTGTAAATGAAATTTACACAACCAAGGAACATCTGTGTTTTGAAATGCGCCAATACCTCTTCACCGGCGGAGCGCACGGTTATGGAACTACTTCATTTTTAAATATTGATCCAAAAACCGGAGAAGAGCTTACTTCGAAAGAGCTTTTTAAGAATCATAAGGAATTTATAACATTTGCTGAAAAAAAGTTTCGTACACAACAAAAAATTGCACAAGACCAATCCATCAATGACAATGGCTTTTGGTTTGAAAATGATGAATTCTATCTCCCGGAAAGTGTAGGTTTTACTCAGGACAGCCTTATTTTTGTTTATAACCAATACGATATTGCGAGCTATGCAGACGGCCCCATCGAACTAAAAATTGCAATGAAAGAGGCCGAGTCTTTCCTCAGTATTCATTAATTTTGGACTATGCAAAAAGTATATTATTTATCAGGTTGTGATACCTGCAAGCGTGTAATGGACGAAATAAACATTCCTTCGTCATTCATAAAACAGGACATTAAGGTGCAGGGGATTACAGCCGAAGAGTTGGACGAACTTTTTAATCTTACAGATAGTTACGAAGAGCTTTTCAGCCGAAGGGCGAAGCTTTATCAGGAACGAAGTTTAAAGGATGAAAACCTTTTGGAAGAAGATTTCAAAGGTCTCATCTTGGAACACTACACTTTTTTAAAGCGCCCCGTAATTGTCAACAACGACAAAATCTTTATAGGAAGCAGCCCTAAAACCGTTGCTGCTGCTAAAAAATCCATCCATAACAATTGACCAACCAACGCATCTTTGCGCTTTTGGCAGCAACCACTGCCAGCACAATTTATGGTATAAACCATACGATCGCCAAAGGGTTGATGCCAGATGTAATCCAACCGTTCGGTTTTATACTTTTGCGCGTGAGTGGTGCGGCTTTGGTTTTTTGGATTATAAGTTTATTCCTTCCTTCAGAAAAAGTTGCGCGGCGGGATTGGCTTCGGTTTATAGCCTGTGCTTTCTTCGGAATGGTCCTGAATATGCTTGCCTTTTTTAAAGGACTAAGCCTTTCTACACCCATCAATAGCTCAGTAATTATTACCCTTTCACCAGTTTTGCTCTTGGTGCTTTCAGCTTTTATTTTAAGGGAAAGAATAACCTGGGTAAAAAGTCTAGGAATATTTTTAGGCTTGGCCGGTGCTTTGGTTTTAATTCTTTTTGGACTGAAGGAACAACCAAACGCACCAAACATTCCATTGGGAAATTTACTTTTTATTGTAAACGCAACTTCCTATTCCATCTACTTGATACTAATAAAACCCTTAGTGCCAAAATACAGTTCCATCACTTTAATGAAATTTCTTTTTCTCTTTGCGTTTTTAATAAATCTGCCGATCGGCATTTCAGAATTTTCGGAAGTAGCATGGACTAGCATTGCATTTGAGGATGCTAGGAAACTTATCTTTGTTGTTATCTGCACCACGGTTATGACCTACCTTTTAAATATTTATGCTTTGAAACAGTTAAGTCCATCCACTATAGGCGCATTTATTTATCTACAGCCAGTAATTGCAGTGCTTTTCGCAGTAATAGTTGGCGCAGACAGTCTTACTGCATTACGAATTGGCGCAGCATTTTTAATATTTTTGGGTGTTTATCTTTCCACAATAAAACGTGCAAGAAAATATACCGATTAAATGTCTTTGGGGCGCTGGCTATACTTTCTGGTATTTTCTTTGGTAAGAATCCTGAAGTCATCTGTCTTTTCCAAGGAATCCAATTTCTCCCAAAATTTTTTTGGAATTCCTACTAACTTTCTTTCAGTCAGGTCAATCCAAGCGCCCATCATTTCACAACGGGCACAGTTTTTTCCGCTTCCATCATAAAAGTTATGGAGGAATTCAAAATACATCCCATCTTCCGAGAGGCCTTTCAATTGCAATGAAACGGTTACGGGCTCTCCTGGAAAAAATTCACGGAAATAATACATATGCTCATAAAATGCCACCGGGCCCAAATTGTATTCGGCCAAATGCCGCTGATCCATACCATTCTCCAACATAAAACTCATCCGGGTGTGGCTCATGTAGTCTATATAGGCACTGTTACGCAAGTGGCGGTTGGCATCCACATCGCTCCAGCGTATTTCAAATTCTTTTGTGTACATCGTTTCCAATTTTTCTACAAATTTAAAGTAACTTTGCTATGCAAGCATAGTAAATATGTTTAGTTTCTGTTAAAACTTTTCCATAAAATGCCGCTCGTAAAAAGCAATTACAAACCGCTTTTCCCTTTTAAAAATGGGCACTTCTCCACGATTTATTCCGCGAAGCTTCGGCCTTCACCAAGTTTAATCCAACAGCGTGAGCGCATACACTTGGCAGACGGGGATTTTATGGATATCGATTGGTCTTTTGCCAAAAAAGTTTCACATAAAGTTGCAGTACTGCTCCACGGTCTCGAAGGAAACGCCCAGCGAACCTATATGAAAGGTCAGGCCAAAACTTTAAACCAAAATGGTTGGGAAGTTGCAGCCGTAAATTTTCGGGGTTGCAGCGGTGAGGCAAATCTTTCGTATCAATCGTACAATGCAGGGAAAACAGACGATTTGGAAGCCGTAATAAATCATATTCTGAAAAAAGATATATACTGTGAAATTACGCTCGTAGGTTTCAGTCTTGGGGGAAATTTACTTTTGAAATATCTTGGAGAACGCGATAAGTTTCCGAAGGAAATTAAAAAAGCCGTCGCCATTTCCACACCCTTGAGTTTAAAGGGTTCTTTGGAATCTTTGAATGAATTTTCCAATTGGGTTTACCGCAATTCCTTTTTGATAAATCTTCGGAAAAAGTACAAAACAAAAATGAAGGATTTTCCCGAAAAAATGACGGATTCAGATTATAAAAAGATTACTTCGCTATTGCAATTTGACCACGTTTATACTGCTCCAGCCCACGGTTTTAAAGACGCTTTTGATTATTACGAAAAGAACAGTAGTTTACAGTTTCTTCCGAATATTCAAATTCCACTTTATATTTTGAATGCGGAAAACGACAGTTTTCTTTCTTCAGAATGTTACCCAACAAAGTTGGCTTCAAAAATGAAAAACCTACACTTAGAAATTCCCAAATACGGAGGCCACGTGGGTTTCCATCAAACCAATGAATTATATTACAGTGAAAAACGCGCATTGCAATTCTTGAACGAATAATTCAATTTAAAACCCGCATACCTCAAACCCACAACCTACCACCTAATTTTACTACCTTTGCCCTTCACAAAAACAGGAATATGATCCAATCCATGACGGGCTACGGCAAAGAAGTTGTTCAGTTGCCTTCCAAAACCATTACCATTGAAGTAAAATCCCTAAACAGCAAAGGGCTCGACCTAAACACGCGTGTGCCATCTGCTTACCGTGAAAAGGAGCTTGAAATCCGCGACCTACTTGCAAAATCATTGCAAAGAGGAAAAGTGGATTTTTCACTATATATTGAAGTTACTGGTGAAGAAGTTACAACCCAACTTAATGAAAGCGTTGTAAAAAAATACATGAAGCAGCTTGCAAACGTAGTAAACGGTGATCCGGTGGAACTTTTAAAAATGGCTGTACGTATGCCAGATGCCTTGAAAACCGAGCGTGAAGAAATTGACGAAACGGAGTATGAAGCAATTTTAAAAGGAATCGATCAAGCGCTGGAATCCATCAACAAATATAGAACCGACGAAGGTTTGGTTTTGGAGAATGATTTTTTGGACCGTTCCAAAACAATTTCAAAATTATTGGAGGAAGTTATTTCTTTAGACCCTGAAAGGATTGACGGTGTTAAAGAAAGGCTTCGCAAAGCGGTAGCAGATTTACAGGAAAAGGTTGACGAAAACCGTTTTGAGCAGGAATTGATTTATTATCTTGAAAAATACGATATCACCGAAGAAAAAGTTCGTCTTAAAAACCATTTGGAATATTTTGAACAGTCGTTGAATTCACACGACTCCAACGGAAAAAAACTGGGTTTTATCACTCAGGAAATCGGCCGTGAAATAAATACAATAGGCAGCAAGGCGAATTATGCCCCAATGCAACAAGTAGTAGTGCAAATGAAGGACGAATTGGAAAAAATTAAGGAACAAGCCTTAAACGTTTTATAGATGGCAGGAGGAAAATTAATCGTTTTTTCGGCACCTTCCGGAAGTGGAAAAACCACCATCGTGCAACATTTGCTGAAGCAGAAAGATCTAAATCTTGAATTTTCGGTTTCATGTACCTCGCGCGAACCGCGCGGGGATGAAAAACACGGTGAAAACTATTACTTCATTTCGCTGAAAGAATTTAAGCAACATATCAAAAATGATGATTTTTTGGAGTGGGAAGAAGTGTATCGCGATAATTTTTACGGCACCCTGAAAAGTGAAGTGGAACGCATTTGGAGCCATAACAAAAACGTTATTTTTGATATTGACGTTGCTGGCGGACTTCGAATTAAAAAGAAATATCCTGAAAAAACTTTAGCTGTTTTCGTTAAACCCCCAAGCATCGACGAACTTAAAATTCGACTGAAAAAGCGTAAAACTGAAAGCGACGAGCGTATCAATATGCGCATTGCCAAAGCTTCAGTGGAATTGGCAACTGCACCACAGTTCGATAAAATTATTAAAAACTACGATTTGGAAATTGCTCTGAACGAAGCGCACGATTTAGTTGCAGGATTTATAAAAGAATAGAAAATAAAAGCGCCCAAGATTTGAAATCTTCAAAAAAAATAGGACTCTATTTCGGCACTTTCAACCCCATTCACGTTGGGCACTTGATTATTGCCAACCATATGGTGGAGTTCAGCGATTTAGATGAAGTTTGGTTTGTGGTTACGCCACATAATCCCCATAAAAAGAAAAAAACACTTTTGGAAGATCATCACCGGTTGGCAATGGTTCGGATTGCTGTGGAAGATTACCCAAAATTACAAGCCAGCAATGTAGAATTTGATCTTCCGCAGCCCAATTATACGGTAAATACATTGGCTTATTTGGAAGAAAAATATCCCGAAAAGAATTTCTGCTTAATTATGGGGGAAGACAACTTGAAAAGTTTTCCGAAGTGGAAAAACTATGAGGTCATTTTAGAAAGATATTCAATCTACGTTTATCCAAGAATCTCCGAAGGAATTGTGGAGACACAATTTGACAATCATAAAAAAATAAAAAAAGTTAACGCGCCCATTATTGAGCTTTCCTCAACCTTTATCCGCAAAGGCATAAAATCTGGTAAAAATATCCAGCCAATGCTTTCGGCGGAAGTTTGGAAGTATTTGGATGAGATGAATTTTTACAAATAAAAAAACCGCCCCACCAAACTAACACTTGGGGAGCGGCCTCAACTAAATAACCAACCAAAATCATTGAAATTTCTATTTTGAAGCAAAATCCATTTCAATAATCAAAACCGATAACGCCATAAAACAAAGAAACATTGTACTGCCATTATTAAGCTATTGTTAAATGTTTAAACAGGAATTATGTACTTTTGATTTATTAATTCAATTAAATGTCTGAAAAACCAAAATTTGCAGTCTTTGGCGGCGGAAGCTGGGCCACGGCAATTGTAAAAATGCTTTGCGAAAACCTTGACGAAGTTGGTTGGTATATGCGCAGCAAGTCCTCCGTGGATTTTATAAAGAAACACAGCCACAACCCCAACTATTTAAGTTCTGTGGAATTTAATTTAAAGCAATTAAAACTCAGCAATGATATTAATGAAACAGTCTCTAATGCTGACTGTCTTATCTTCGTAATCCCTTCAGCTTTTCTTCATCAAGAGCTTGAAAAATTGACGGTTTCCTTAGAAGATAAAATTGTTTTTTCGGCCATCAAAGGAATTGTTCCCGAAACTAGTTTGATTGTTGGGGACCATTTCAATACCCATTACAAAGTTCCTTTCAATAATATTGGCGTTATTTCCGGTCCCTGCCACGCTGAAGAAGTTGCACTGGAACGGCTTTCCTATCTAACTATCGCCAGTGCTGATGCGGAAAAGGCAAAACTGATTGCAGATGTTTTAAGCAGTGATTATATTAAATGCACCATTAGTGATGATGTTCTGGGAACTGAATATGCAGCGATGCTTAAAAATATCTACGCCGTTGCTGCAGGAATTGCGCACGGACTTGGTTATGGCGATAATTTTCAAAGTGTACTGATGAGCAACGCCATCCGAGAGATGAAAAAGTATGTAAAAAAGGTTCACAAAATGAAGCGCGACATTAATGATTCTGCCTATTTGGGAGATTTATTGGTTACGGGTTATTCCGTTTTTAGCCGAAACCGTTTGTTCGGAACAATGATTGGGAAAGGCTATACCGTAAAAAGTGCCCAACTGGAAATGAGTATGATTGCTGAAGGTTATTACGCTACAAAAAGTGCCTACCACCTCAACCAGCAAAAGGGAAAGAAAAAGGCCAAAACACCTATAATAGATGCTGTTTACGAGATTCTTTATGAAAATAAGGATCCAAGAAAGATATTTAAAAAGCTAACTGAAAAGTTGGATTAAAAAAAAGCCCCGCAACTAGTTGCGGGGCTTTTTTTATTGTTTGATATCTTTATCAATTTTTTCAGGTAAATCTTCATAGCCCATATTGAACAGCGTAAAGCCAAAAATATCGGCATATTGCTCAATGGTTTTGCTTACTGGTGTTCCAGCTCCGTGACCGGCATCGGTTTCAATTCTAATTAAAACAGGATTGTTTCCTGTTTGTTTTGATTGAAGTTCCGCAGCAAATTTAAAACTGTGTGCAGGCACCACTCTATCGTCGTGATCTCCAGTGGTAATAAGGGTTGCTGGGTATGCAACGCCTTCTTTAATATTGTGCAATGGCGAATAGCCTTTTAAATATTCAAACATTTCCTTGCTGTCTTCGGCAGTACCATAATCGTAAGCCCAACCTGCTCCTGCTGTAAAAGTGTGGTAACGAAGCATATCTAAAACCCCAACCGCAGGAAGGGCAACCTTCATTAAATCTGGTCTTTGGGTCATAGTTGCTCCTACTAGTAATCCTCCGTTTGAACCTCCACGGATTGCAAGATAATCACTAGAGGTGTAGTTGTTTTTGATTAAATATTCGGCCGCAGCTATAAAGTCATCAAATACATTTTGTTTCTTCATCTGAGTTCCTGCGTCGTGCCACTTTTTACCGTATTCGCCACCTCCACGAAGGTTTGGAACTGCGTAAACCCCACCTTGTTCCATCCATACCGCATTTGCAATACTGAAACTTGGCGTCAAACTAATATTAAAACCACCATAACCGTAAAGGATTGTTGGATTTTTACCGTCCAATTTCAAACCTTTTTTGTGGGTAATTATCATCGGAATTTTGGTTCCATCCTTAGAAGTATAAAAAACCTGATGGCTTTCGAAGTTTTCTGGGTTGAAATCTATTTCAGGTTTTATAAATAATTCTGAATTACCACTCGCAATGTCATATTTATAAATACTTCCGGGAGTCACATAATTTGTAAACGAATAATAAAGTTCCTTTTCTTCCTTTTTTGTTCCAAAACCACCTGCGGAACCTACACCCGGAAGTTTTACTTCGCGGATCAACTTTCCGTCATAATCATACTGCATAACTTTCGAAACTGCATCAACCATATAGTTTGCAAAAATATTTCCTCCACCGGTGCTTGGTGAAAGTACATTTTCCGTTTCAGGAATAAAGTCTTTCCAGTTTTCAGGACTTGGATTTTTAGCATCTACCGTAACAATCTTTTTGTTCGGTGCGTTCATATTTGTAACTATATATAGCTTAGAACCTACATTTTCAATGATATAAGTATCAGTATCGGTATTGTCCAGAATTGTTGTAAACTTAGCATCTGGATTGTTTAAATCCTTTATGAAAAGTTTGTTTCCAGAAGTAGAGGTACTCGCCCTAATTACCAAATAGTTATTATCCTCGGTTACACTTCCATTGATATAGCGGTGCTTTTCTTCGGGGGTAGCGCCAAAAATAATTTTGTCCTCGCTTTGTGGCGTTCCCATTTTATGATAATATACTTTATGCTGATCTGTTTTGGCAGAAAGTTCACTGCCTTTTGGCTTGTCGTAGCTTGAATAATAAAACCCATCCTCACCTTTCCACGAAAGACCACTGAATTTAATGTCTTTCAAGGTATCACCAATCAATTCCTTGGTTTCGGTATTCATTAAAAGCACTTTGCGCCAATCACTTCCACCTTCGGAAATGCTGTATGCCAATTTGCTTCCATCCTTGGAAAAACTGATTTCGCCTAAAGAGATTGTTCCATCTTCCTTGAAAGTATTAGGGTCAATAAATACTTCGGCTGTTGATGGATCTTCTTCGGTTTTGTAACGGTATAGTACGTATTGGTTTTGAAGTCCGTCATTTTTATAGAAATAGGTATAATCGCCTTCCTTGAATGGCGGGCCTACTTTTTCATAGTTCCAAATTTCGGAAAGACGATTTTTTAGTTCTTCCCGGAAAGGTATTTTGTTTAAATAACCAAAGGTTACTTCGTTTTCGGCCTTTACCCACGCTTCGGTTTCATCGCTGCGGTCGTCTTCCAGCCAACGGTATGGATCTTTCACTTCAATACCAAAATAGGTGTCCACGGTATCTGCTTTTTTTGTCTGTGGATAAGTCACGGAAACTACTTCTTTTTTGGGTTCTTCTTTGCAGCCAATGAATGCAAGGATTATAATTGCGGGAACAATTGAAAATTTCATAGGGTCTTATTTTTTACGAAATGTAAATGTACTGTTTTTAAGTGAAAATAAAATATTCTGGAAATTACAAAGGCTTCCATTATTAGGAAGCCTTTGTTTTAAAAAAATATTCAATTTCAGAGAAATAACGGTCTGTAAACCTTCCAATGTTTGTAGATCAATATGGCGTTTAATGCCAAGATCACTACAGCTATAATAAGGCCAGGGGTATCCATAAACAGATGAAATAGCAAAATATTTAACGTTATTGGCGCCAGTAAAAGCAAAGCAAAAGGAACCCATTTGTTAAACAGCAAAAGTAACCCAATAATGAGTTCAAAAAATCCAACAACTTTTAGAATATAACCTGTGTTGCTTAATGAGTCGATGAAAATAGCTGCATCTCCAGTATAGATATGCGTAGGCATAAAGTTGAAATGTATCAGTTTGCTGAGTCCGAAAAATATTAATCCCAAGCCTAAAATAATTCTCAGGATTTTAGTAAAAGTTGAATTCATAGGCTTTAAAATTTAAGGGTTAATCCTTAAAGATACTGAAAAATAAAAAACACACCTTTAAAAAAAGTGCGTTTTTTTAACAAATCTTTAAAAAGATTCTATTCTTTTATCTTAAAAAATTAAACAAGCTTGTTGTTTAATAAATATTCTGCTATTTGAACCGCATTGGTAGCAGCGCCTTTCCGAAGGTTATCACTCACTATCCACATATTTAGGGTATTGGGCTGCGTTTCATCACGACGGATGCGACCTACGAAAACATCATCTTTGTCGTGTGCGTAAATTGGCATTGGGTAAGTGTTGGTATCTGGATTGTCCTGAACGGTGATGCCTGGAGTTTGGTGCAGAATTGCGCGGATATTTCCCAATTCAAAGTCATTTTCAAATTGAACATTTACAGCTTCGCTATGGCCTCCAGCAGTGGGGATGCGAACAGCTGTAGCGGTTACTGAAAAAGTACGGTCGTCCAATATTTTTTGTGGTTCGCGTGCCAATTTCATTTCTTCTTTGGTGTAGCCATTAGGCTCAAACACATCGCAATGCGGTAAAGCGTTTTTGTGGATTGGGTATGGGTAAGCCATTTCACCTTTTATTCCGGCCATTTCATTCTCCATTTGCTGAACGGCTTTTACGCCGGTACCAGAAACAGATTGATATGTTGAAACGACCACCCTTTTCATCTTGTATTTTTTGTGAAGTGGTGCCAAAGCCATGACTAATTGTATGGTTGAACAATTAGGGTTGGCTATTATTTTATCGTCTTTGGTCAACAAATGTGCGTTGATTTCTGGAACGATTAGTTTTTTATCGGGTTCCATGCGCCATGCGGAAGAATTGTCGATTACGGTAGTTCCCACCTCAGCAAATTTTGGCGCCCATTCCAAGGAGATGCCACCACCAGCAGAAAAAATGGCGATGTTGGGTCTTAAGGAAACTGCATCTTCTAAACTGATTACTTTATGATTTTTCCCTTTAAAAGAAATTTCCTTTCCCACAGATTTTTCAGAAGCTACCAAAAGTAATTCGTCAATTGGGAAATTTCGTTCGTTCAACACTTTTAACATTACTTCGCCAACCATCCCGGTGGCACCAACCAAAGCTAATTTCATTTTTTATTGAATTTTACGCAAAAGTAGTTTATACAAATTAGTTTTTTCTGAATAAAAAGCAAAAAAGAACCCTCCTTCGCGTAAAGCTTCGGAGGGTTTAAGGTTAGAATATGTAATGCAGCGGTGGCTGAAATTTATTTTTTTCTCAGTTCGTCGCGGATTTCTTTTAATAAATCCACTTCAGATGGGCCTGGATCTGGTGCAGGAGCAGCTTCTTTCTTTGCTCTAACTTTTCCATAAGCCTTCACTATAATAAATAGTACAAAACCAACAATTATAAGGTTAATAATGGAATTGATCCATTTTCCCCACATTATTGCATTTTCAGGTTTGGTAACTTCTCCATCTGGACCTATTATAGCAGGGTCCAAAACATACTTGAGGTCGGCAAAATCCATTCCGCCTGTAAAATGACCTACAAGGGGCATAATCATATCATTGGTAAATCCTGTAACAACGAGGCCCACAGCACCTGCCAAGATTACTGCGACGGCAAGATCTACCACGTTGCCAGTCATTATAAAGTCTCTAAATTCTTTTAACATGTTGATTGGTTTTAGGAGTTAATAGATGCTAATTTACTTAAAAACAATTCAATATTTGAATAATCTTACTAATAGAATTTAATTCCTACAAATAACTCTTTTCACCCTTTGTGAAACTGCGGTAATCAACTCATAGGAAATAGAATTGATAGCTGCTGATAATTCTTCAGCATTTGCGGAAGGGCCAAAAATGATAACTTCGTCACCTTCCTCGCAGTCAAGATTTGTAACATCTACCATTATCATATCCATACAAACATTGCCCAGAATATGGGCTTTCTTTCCGTTTATAGTTACCCAGCCCTTACCTTTACCGTAGGAACGTGGAATTCCATCTGCGTGGCCAATAGGAAGTGTTGCGGAACGTGTAGCCTGTTCAGCAATAAAACCTCTGTTGTAACCCACGCTTTCATTTTTTTGTACCGTGTGGATTTGCGAAATAACGGTTTTTAATGTTCCCACAGGTTTTAAATGTTTGTTTTCGGCTGGATCATTTCCAAAGCCATAAAGGCCTATTCCCGTTCGTACCATATCAAAATGAGCTTCGGGATAGTTTATAGTTCCAGAAGTATTTGCACAGTGTAAAAGCGGTTTATAACCAAGTTTCTCCGCAAGTTTTTTTGAAATCTTCTGAAAACCTTCAATCTGTCCGAGTGTGAATTCTTTCAATTTTAAATCTTCGCTCGCCGCAAGATGTGAAAAAGCAGATTTTACCTTTACACTTTTTGTTTTTGAAAGTATTTCGCCAATAAAAGGAATATCATTTTCATCAAAACCCAACCGGTTCAAGCCTGTATTGAATTTTAAGTGTATAGGATAATTCGTCTGTTTTCTTTCTTCTGCGAAAGCAATAAATTCCTCCAAAGTTTTTCGAGAATAAATGCTGGGTTCCAAACAGCGATTTAAGATTGTTTCAAAATTAACCGGAAGTGGATGCAGCACCAAAATTGGGGTTTCAATTTTTGCATTCCGTAGCGTTTCACCTTCGCTAGCATAAGCAACTGCGAAATAATCAACACCCAAATCTACAAGTTCCTTTGCAATAGCCACAGAATCGCTTCCATAGGCAAAGGCTTTCACCACAGCCAAAACTTTGGTTTCGGGTTTTAATTTTGAGGTAAGGTAACGGTAATTATTGTCGAGGGCGTTTAGGTCTATCTCCAATAAAGTTTCGGTGGCTTTGGGCATATTATGCTTGTTTTCCAGTTTTTTCGGAAGGTTTGTTTTCGCTTATTTCTTCGGCTTCCTTCACTTCCAGTTTCACTACTTTATCCCGAAGTTGTGCTTTATAAAATGCGGCGCGGCTTAAAGGTTCGTATTCTTCGGTTTCGCCAAGTAAAACCAAGGCTTCGCTTTTTGCTTTTCGGTAGCTGTAATGGGCCAGATTTCCCGTGCGGGTGCAGATGGCGTGTACTTTGGTTACATATTCCGCAGTTGCCATTAAAGCTGGCATGGGACCGAATGGGTTTCCTTTGTAATCCATATCTAGTCCTGCAACTATAACCCGAACGCCGCGATTGGCGAGATCATTGCACACTTTTACTATTTCGTCGTCAAAAAATTGGGCTTCGTCTATACCTACCACATCGCAGTTATCTGCCAAAATTGGAATGTTTGCCGCAGCAGGCACAGGTGTGGAACGAATCTTATTGCTGTCGTGGCTGGTTACGGCATCTTCGGCGTAACGCGTATCAATTGAAGGCGTAAAAATTTCAACTTTTTGACGGGCAAATTGGGCGCGTTTCAGCCTTCGGATAAGCTCTTCGGTCTTACCAGAAAACATGGAACCGCTGATTACTTCAATCCAGCCAAATTGTTCTTTCTGATTTACGGTATTTTCAAGAAACATAGTTTAAATTTACGCGAAACATTGGCACTAATACATTTTCCAAACGAATGTCCAACTTGAAGATTGCTTGAAACCATTTTAAATTAATTGATTTAGACAAGAAAGCAAAAATAGTTGACGTTTACATAAAGGATGCGTAAATTTATAAAAACAAAATAGAAAATCCCTTTAAATTAAAAAGATATGAAGAAGAAACTCCGCGAGCAAATAACAGTGCTCGCAAAGCAACTGATTGATGAAGAAAAAACGTTTAAAACCGCTTCCATAAAGGAATTGGTGGGCGAGCTATATGAAAGGTTGGCCGTGCTTGAATATCTTGAAAATCAACTTGAGGAGCCTTCCGAAAAACCAACTGTTGAATCTCTGGATTCCAAAAGCTTCCGAGAGGAAAATTGGTTTACAGAGCCTGAACCCGTGCCACAACCTGAACACAAAGAAGACCTTATTGAGCCTTTAATGGAAAAAATAAAGGACATTGTTGCGCAAATGCCTGAAGAAAGCGAACGCATTGATGAACTTCTGGATGAAATGCTTCCTAAAACCCACGAAACCGAAGCTGCCGAAATACAGGAAAAGCCCACAGTAAAATATATTAAAAATGATTTGGAGGAATTCGCCTCAAACTATCAGAAAATGCCAGAGTTTGAAAGAAAAACAATGGAACTTTTCCCAAAATCCGTTGAAGGAACTGAGGCTAGCAAAACGATGACCGAATCGCGCGCGAAATCTTTGAACGATACTGTAAACAAAGGTTTGAATATTGGCCTTAACGATCGTTTGGCATTCATAAAACATCTTTTTGAGGGGCAGGCTGAAGATTATACCCGCGTACTTTCTCAAATAAACACTATGGAAAATTATGAGGAAGCGCAAAGTTTTATCAAAGGTAAAGTGAAACCCGATTATAACTACTGGCTCAACAAAGAAGAATATTCCGAACGGTTTATGAATATCATTGAAAAGCGTTTTAATTAAATTCCACATTTTATGTCGGCCCAAAAAATCATCTATTGGATAGCCACAGGGCTGCTCAGCGCCCTGTTTCTGTATTCTGCATTAATGTATCTAACAGATACGGCAGTAATTGAAGGCTATTATCAAGACTATCAATATCCCGTATATTTAGTAATCCCTATGGCTCTTGCAAAGATCATGGCAATCGTTTTTATCCTTTTGCGAAAACCAAAATGGGTCATGGAATGGGCCTACGCAGGATTATTTTTTGATATGGTATTGGCGTGCTTTGCACATTACCACATCAACGATCCGGGAATTACACTGCCATTGGTTGGAATTGTACTCTTACTTATTTCATATTTCTTCGGTAAAACCGTTCGTGCATAAATTATGGGAAAACTCTATTTGGTACCCACGCCAATCGGCAATTTAAAAGATATGACCTTTCGCGCTGTTGAAGTGCTGAAAGAAGTAGATCTTATCCTCGCTGAAGATACCCGAAATAGCGGGAAACTACTTAAACATTTTGAGATTGGCACCCAAATGCATTCCCACCACATGCACAACGAGCACAAAACTGTGGAAGGCATTGTAAAACGAATCCAAAATGGTGAAAATATTGCTTTAATAAGTGATGCCGGAACTCCCGCCATCAGCGATCCAGGCTTTCTATTGACCCGCGCATGTGTGGAAGCCGGCATTGAAGTAGATTGCCTTCCCGGGGCTACAGCTTTCGTTCCAGCCTTGGTAAACAGCGGTTTCCCGAATGATAAATTTGTTTTTGAAGGATTCCTTCCAGTGAAAAAAGGCCGCCAGACTCGTCTTGAACTTTTAGCCGAAGAAACCCGCACCATCATTTTTTATGAATCACCGCACAAAATCTTAAAAACACTTGCTCAGTTTATGGAATATTTTGGCACTGAAAGACAAATTTCCGTTTCCCGCGAGCTCTCAAAACTACACGAAGAAACCATACGCGGTTCTGCCGAAGAAGTTTTAAAACATTTTGAAAACAAGCCGCCCAAAGGGGAGATTGTAGTGGTTGTTTCGGGAAAAAAATAGAAATAAACTTTTCAAAACATTCAGAAATCAAAAATCAGCAATCGTTAATCAAAAATCAAACATGCTTGCCTTTATTCCACCCGTGCTTTCCAAGATACTGTTCGCCACTTTCCACCGCTCCATGTTCAATGGAGGTTCCCATAGAATCGTTCCAGCGGTTTAAATAGCCAAAGAGTGAGATAACGCCAAGCATTTCCACGATTTCGCCTTCGCTCCAGTATTTGTAAAGACTTTGTTTAATTTCTTCATTCACAGCATTGGGCACTTGACTTGCGGCCAAAGAAAAGTCGAGCGCGGCGCGCTCAGCTTCCGAAAAAGCAGAATGGGTTCTATATTCCCAAATATTATCAAGTTGCTCCTGCTCCGCTCCGTAACGTTCCGCAGCGCGAATGGCGTGCGCTTGGCAATAGCGGCAACCTGTGGCATTACTGCTCACCCAAGCAATCATCCTTTTTAAGGCTGAAGTTACGCGTCCCTCGTTCGCCATTACGGCTTTATTCAAATTAATGAATGCTTTGCTGATTGCCGGACGGTGCTGCATCGTGAGCACACTGTTTGGGCAGAAGCCAAGCGTTTCGTTGAAAAATTCGGCCAATTGTTTTGTTTCAGCGTCGTGGTTTGGGGAAAGGGGGGTTACTAATGGCATAGTTATAATTTGTTTGAATTCCGAAAGTACAAAATGCCATTCGCATATTCCAAATTACAAGATTAATTCTTCAGCAATCTAAAAACGCCATTAACGATTTTCAAAAAATAAACCCCGCTTTGGGCTGAAGAAAGATCTATCTGTGATTCTCTGTCATTTAATTCGCCCGCGGCAATAATTTTTCCGGTAATGTCTGTGATTTGGAATGCTGTTTTTCCAGAAAATATTTCGTTTTCTATATTGAAAATTCCGGTTGAGGGGTTAGGATAAATACTTGTTTTATAATTTTCATATTCGGGTAATGATAAGGTTGTATTATTATGGCGAAGCACGACTATATCTGTCATACCGCTATACCACCACGTATTCCCCACACTTAAGATTTTCCCATCTTCCTGTAAAATGCTGTTGACATACTCAAAATCAAACAAATCCCCAGAAAAGGAATTGTCAGGGGTTCCTCCAGGAAAATATCGAGAAATCACATAATAACTTCCTTCAAAACAATCTAAAAATTCACCACTAACAAGCATTCGTTGATTTTCTTGAATCATTAACTGAGAAATACGTAATCCTGAAATAGGCAACAATACCGTTCCATTGCTTCCAAAGTCAGAATCTGGTGAGCCATCGTTTAAATATCTTAAAAAATAGGGTCTTACTACAGGTTCGAATAAATCAAGACAAGCCCCACAACTTCCTGCAATAACTATTTTGTTATCATTGGTAAAATCAAGACTTGCAGTACTAAAATTCATCGGGTTCATTGCGTCAATGTTTTTTATTGTCATGCCATTGTTTCCGAAATTTGTATCCAGATACCCATCAGGCTGAAATTTCATTAAAATAATATCGGCATTGGCATTATTATCACGCGTACCTAAAACAAAAATATTTCCTTGTCCATCATCTTTTGTCTCCCGAATACTGAAACTTTCGCCAAAGAAATTTGAAACTGCAATACCATTAATACCAAATAAATTATCTAATGTGCCATCATTTAAGTAATGTGAAATAGATATTTCATCGCTGGCAGTAAAACGCAATAATAGAAAAGAACCATCTGATAAAAGCATCATATTATATACCCCTTGAAGAGAAACAATACCATCAGTGCCAAAACTATAATCCAGCTGACCATTTTCCAAATACCTTGCAATATTAAAATATGTATTTGAATTTTGATAAACTATACCAGCTGTTAGAATGTTTCCCACATTATCCAAGGATAAAAAACCTTGGTCATTATACCAGCTCACATAATCTTGAGTAACAACTCCATTCGTTCCAAAAGAAGTGTCCAAAGTCCCATCATTTAAATACCTTATTAATATGGAATTAAAATTATTAGCATCAGGACTTGTGGCTCCGGAAACTATGATTTTGCCATCCGCTTGTCGGGCTAAATACCATCCCATATCATGATTATTTTCTATATCTGTCACCACTATTCCAGCATCCCCAAACGAAGTATCCAAACTACCATCCTGCCCAAAAGACACAAGCGAAACTATTCCTACAATAAAAAATAAACGTGCTTTCATCTGTATAAAATATTTAATAAAGCGGAATATGGAATGCCCAAATTATTCCGCTTCGGGTAGTTTATAATGTTTAATGGGCATTTCATAATCCTAAAATTTAAAGGTTAACGGGGAGAATATTCCCACAAGATAATAAATTATCAAATACAAAAGGCTCTTAAACTATTGCCATAATTTCGTAATTTTACAGTTCTCCCCTTTATTTAATAATCACAACCAATCCAAATTTTGGAATTTGTAATTTTAATCTTTGGAATTTACGAAGTATATGCGCTGGACACTAAAACCAAAACCCGATCCCGAAAAAGTAGATTCACTTTCAAAAGCCTTGAATGTGGAATCTATAATCGCGTCCCTTTTGGTTCAGCGTGGCATTGAAACTTTTGAGGAAGCCGAAAATTTTTTCCGCCCAAGCCTGGACAATCTTCACGATCCGTTTTTGATGCAGGATATGGACAAAGCCGTTCTTCGCATTGAAAGAGCAATCGAAAACGAAGAAAACATATTAATCTACGGCGATTATGATGTGGATGGCACCACGAGCGTGGCATTGCTTTCCTCCTATTTAAAAAGTTACTATCCAAATATTTCGACTTACATTCCAGACAGGTATGACGAAGGTTATGGCGTTTCTTATAAAGGAATTGATTATGCCGAGGACAATGGGTTTTCGCTGATTATTGCTTTGGATTGCGGCATAAAAGCCATCGATAAAGTTGCGTATGCATCTGAAAAGAATATCGATTTCATAATCTGTGATCACCACCGACCAGGAAAGGAAATCCCAAAAGCCGTTGCAGTACTCGACCCAAAAAGGGAAGATTGTGAATATCCGTACAAAGAACTCTGTGGTTGCGGCGTTGGATTTAAATTGATTCAGGCTTTGGCCGAAAAAAGAGGATTGCAGATTGAAGATTTGCTGTTGTATTTAGATTTGGTTGCAACCGCAATTGCGGCAGATATTGTTCCAATAACTGGTGAAAACAGAATCCTCGCCCATTATGGACTGAAAGTAATAAACAGCAATCCACGAACTGGAATCCAGGCAATTTTGAAACAAATAAAAAAGGAAACGCTTACGATTACTGACGTGGTTTTTATCATCGCCCCACGCATCAATGCTGCTGGACGAATGAAACATGGAAACCACGCTGTTACATTGCTGACCGAAACCGATTTCGAAAAAGCTGAAACTTATGCTGCCGAAATTGAAGTTTTCAATACAGATCGCAGAGAAGCGGATAAACAAATAACCGAAGAAGCACTTCAGCAAATAATTCAAAATAAAGAGGAAGAACGAAAAACCACCGTGGTCTATCAAGAAAACTGGCACAAAGGCGTAATCGGCATCGTGGCTTCCCGCTTGACGGAAACCTATTATCGTCCGACTTTGGTTTTCACGAAGAGTGGTGAAAAACTTGCCGCTTCAGCGCGTTCCGTAAAGGGTTTTGATGTATACAATGCATTGGAAAGCTGTTCGGAACACATTGAACAGTTTGGCGGACATATGTATGCAGCGGGTTTGACTTTGTTTGAAAAAGATTTTGAAAACTTCAAAAAGGAATTTGAACGTGTCGTTTCAGAAACCATAGATCCGTATTTATTAACTCCAGAAATAAAAATTGATGCCGAGATAAATCTAGAAGAAATTACTCCGAGATTTTTCAGAATACTAAAGCAGTTTGCCCCCTTTGGCCCCGGAAATATGACACCCACATTTATGACCCAAAACCTAAAGGATACAGGCTGGGGAAAATGTGTGGGCGAAGATAAAACGCATCTACGGGTTGTTGTAAAACAAGGAAATTCTAACCAATTTACAGGAATAGGTTTTGGTCTGGCTGATAAAAAAGACATTGCCTGCAACGGAAAATCTTTTAAAGCTGCCTATTGTATTGACGAAAACGAATGGCAGGGAAATGTAAGTTTGCAGCTTCGGCTGAAAGATATAAAAGAATAAAATGTCAGGTCGAGTGCAGTCGAGTCCTATGTTTTGGAAGAATCAAAATTCTTCAACTCAAACTTTTCCCCATCAAAAACACCGTAGGTATAATGATTTATCCAATCGCCCAAGTTATAGTAGGTTGAAGTCTCGCCTACCTTAATTTCCATAGGCAAATGCCGGTGGCCGAAGATGAAGTAATCAAAATGCTTACTTTGCAGTTTTCGTTTTGAATATTGTGCCAACCATTCTTTTTCCTCTCCCAGAAACTCTTTGTCTTCATCCCCAGAAATCAATTTGTTTTTTACCGAAAGATGCTGTGCCAAGCGAACGCCAATATCTGGGTGCAACCAACGGAAAAGCCATTTTGAAAACGGATTTGTAAAAACTTTTTTCATCCGTTTATAACCTTTATCGCCCGGTCCCTTTCCGTCACCGTGACCGATGAAAAAATGTTTATTGTTGAACACAAATTCTTTCGGGTCGTGATATACGGGAATATTAAGCTCCTTTTCAAAATAATCGTGCATCCACAGATCGTGGTTGCCAACAAAAAAGTGAATTTGGATGCCGCTATCGCGAAGTTCGGCCAGTTTTCCCAAAACACGTACAAAGCCTTTTGGCACTACGGTTCTGTATTCAAACCAAAAATCGAAAAGGTCGCCTAGCAGGAAAATCTCTTCGGCATCGTGTTTAATGCTATCCAGCCATTTCACGAAAATCTTTTCGCGCGGTAAGCTTTCGGCCTGTGTGGGCGCCCCAAGATGGTTGTCGCTGGAAAAGTATATTTTTTTGCCTTGCGGAATTTGCATATTCAAAGATAGGAAAGTGATTTGGTTTAATTATCCATTGCAAACCATTCGGCATAACTGCTGTCGGTTTCTTGCAATTTTAGGGAATGAAGCGTGATGTTTTTTGGAAGACGCTTCTTTATTTTTTCAGAAAAATCAATTACCATCATTTCGCTAGTGGGTTGGTAATTTACCAAAAGCACACTGTGCCCGCGGTCGCTCAACTCCTTCGCCAATTCTATGTGGGGTGTGTTTTTATTAAAGACCGTAGCGTGGTCAAAAACATCTACAATTTCCTCTTTTACAATTTTTTTAAGGTCGCCAAAATCTATTACCATTCCAAACTTTACATTGCTGCTATCTTCAATTGGGCTTCCTACTACTGTTACTGAAAGTTTATAACTGTGGCCGTGCACATTTCTGCATTTGCCATCATAGCCGTAAAGTGCGTGGCCTGTTTCAAAAGAAAAAATCTTGGTAATCCTTATTGTTTGCATTGTATGGAATTGTGCCGCAAAGATAGGGCATTTTGAAAACTAAAGATAAATTTTATGGTCGCTACAATATTCATCTATATAATTGCGATGATTTTCGTACCAAAGAAAATATAGACTACTATTTTTTCTTCATTTTTTGATAGGCAACAACAGCAATTACCAAAACTGCCAATATTAAAAACAGCCCAGGGCCACCTAAAAATTTTAACCAATCCATGGTCTCGTAAATTATAGTTTATTGTTTCGTAAAAATATCAATTTTCTATCAGTGGAATATATTTTCTTCGGAATTTAATCATAAGGGCCACCGCTCGGTATGCTATCCAAACGATTAGAGCAACCCAAATTCCTATTAACCCCCAATCCATATATTTTGAAAAATAGAGCACGGGGATAAATCCAAAAATGGTAGCACCCAAAAGTACGTTGCGCAAATAGCCCATTTCGCCCAAACCTTTGAAAATGGAGTCCATCGTAAATGCCAAAGCATTAAATGGCAAACAAACTAGAACCATAAAAAATATTCCATAGAAGATAGAAAGCACTTTTTCATCTTTGTTAAAAAGAAGACCCAAGGGTTCATAAAGGATAAGCCCAAATAAAATGAGAAGTGCAGCTACCCCCAAATTATAAAGATTTACCTTTTTGGTAAGTTTCCAAAGTGAGCTGTAGTTCCGTTCACCCAAAAGTTTTCCGCCCAGAATATTTCCAGCAGCGCCATAGCCATCAATAAAAAATGCACTAAAAATCCAGATATTGAAGGCAATGGTATATGCGGCAATGTATTCTTTCCCTAAACTGGCCGCTTCGCGAGTTGCAAGTATTAAAGCCGTATTCAAAGCTACAGAGCGTAAAAAAAGATTAAAACTCATATTCACCAACCGCTTTATTTCCGGGTGCAATGGAAATTTAAATTTCAAGGAAATTTCGGTTTTCTTCAGGAGAAAGATTAAGGCAATCAATGCCATTACAGCTTGCGAAATAAGACTTGCCCAGGCTGCACCTTTTATTCCCAATGGAGCTATGTATCCTTCAATGCCATATACTAGAGCGAAATCTAACGCAATGTTTAAAGTTGCGCCAATAGTCGCAATAATCATTGGCCAAAACGTATTTTGAAGCCCCCGGAACAAGCCAAAAACCGCAAATGTGAAAAGCGTAAGCGGAAATCCCCAAACGCGGATGTTGTAATAATCTATACTGAAAGAAAGAACCATTCCTTCGGCATTGAGCATTTTGAAAATTTCTTCCACAAAAAAATAAGTGGAAAAGAGCACGATAATACTCAAGACAATATTGAAATAAATGGCCTGTGCTGGAAAATTTTGCAAATCCTTGAGTTTTCCAGCACCCAAATTCTGCGATACGATAGCAGAAATGGCGCTTCGTGTTTGTCCCAAAATCCATATCAAAGCTGAAAGAAATGAGCCTACAATACCCACTGCCGCCAGAGATTCTATTCCAAATTCTTTCAAATTTCCAACTACAGCTGCATCAGTGGCGGACAGCACAGGCTCTGCGATTCCTGAAATTATTGCGGGAATGGCTAGTTGTTGTATTCGTGAGAAAGAAATATCGGTTTGCTTCATTTTGGAAAAAACAAAACTAATGAAAATGCCGAAAGCCAATCCATTGGCTTGTCTCTAAATATTCAAAATTTTAGTGAAATGTTAAAGAATTGTGGGTTGAATGGTATTTAAGGTTAATTTTGCATTCAATTATAGAACTTTCAAATTATGAACAATATTTTGGTACCTGTTGGGTCTTCGGACAATTCAGCTAGTAACTTACAGTATGCAATCGATTTGGCCAAAGAGATAAATGCCAATGTATATATGGTTTCTGTTTTTCAAGAACTTTCAAAAGCAGGTGGCCTTTCCAAATTGAACACTATTTTAAAGGAAGATACCGAACAACGTTTGGAGGAAGTACTTTCGTTGGTTGATAAAAAAGGTGTAAATGTAATTGCCCGCCCAATAAAAGGTGAGGTTTTCGATGGAATAAATAGAATTTGCAAACAAGTGCCCATAGATTTAATGGTTTTGGCACCACGAAGCAATTCAATAAAAGAAGAGGTATATCTTGGAAAAACTTCTGGAAAATTGCTAAAACATACCAATATTCCAATTTTGGTAGTTCCGGAAGGAGGCAAGTTTCAACCGCCAAAAACTATGCTGATGGCTTTTAAAAATGGAGTTTTTGAACACGATAGTTTATTAGAAGCTGTTAGACATTTCAAACAAAGTTTTGGCACTGAAATTAACGTGCTTCATGTAGAAACCCCAGAAACTACTGACGAAATGAAAAACGTAACCGACAATTTAAAAACTTTACAAACATCTTACACACAAGTTGAGGCAGCTACCACTTTTCAGGCTGTAATAGAATATTTTCAGCAATTCAATCCAGATATGCTTTGTGTAATTAGAAGAAAGCGTGGTTTTTTCAAAAAACTTTGGGAAAAGAACGAGATTCACAAAAGGGAATTTCACACTAGCAAACCTTTATTGGTTTTGCCTGTACAGGAATAAAAAAAACCACCGCGAAAACGGTGGTTTTTTTGTGGAGAATACCGGAGTCGAACCGGTGACCTCTTGCCTGCCAGGCAAGCGCTCTAGCCAGCTGAGCTAATCCCCCAGTTGCTGATTAGGATGCCAAAAATAGTAAATTTTTCAATACAAGCTTCATTTTAAAAAAGCAATTGTTCTTTCAACAACAGATTTTAAACAATCTGGTATAGCAGCTTCATCCCAAGGATGCTTTGCGTTAAAAACGTGGTCTGCTCCCGCTATTATTTTCAATTCACTTTTGGGATTCCAAGAATGGATTGCCTTAGCTTCTTTTTGGGAAACCGTTGGATCTTCACTTCCATGAATAATAAGCTGTGGAATTTTTAAATTTTTAACTGCACGATGAATAGAAAAGCGTTCCTCGTTTTCCTTAAAATCTCGATAGAATTGAAACTTGTGTGGCAGCATTTGCTTCGTTCTGCTGTTTTCCACCTGCGTAACACCTGTTTCTTTCCAAGATTCAAATGATTCTGTCCCTTCCTGAAACCTAGCTTTAAAATCGCTTACACTGGCCCAGGTAACCACTTTGTCAATTCGGCTATCCTCTTCGGCTTTTATCAAGACAATACCACCGCCACGACTGTGGCCGATTAAGGAAATAGATGAAAATTTGTTTGGAAGATTTTCGTTTCCTTTTTCAATTTCGCTTAAAACCCTTTCCAAATCTTCCAGTTCCAAGCTGAAATTATTTTCGGCAAAAGCTTCCAAATCAGGAAAATCGATGGGTTGTTCAACCGTTCCGCCATTGTGGGAAAAATTGAATTTTACAAAACAAAATCCAGCTTCTGCAAATGCCTCGGCTACCAAATGCCAAGCACCCCAATCTTTGAAACCTTTATAGCCATGACAGAAAATTACAACTGGTTGTGGCTTTGTGTTTTCGTTGTAATAAACATCGTAAAGGATTGGTTTTTTATTTTCGGAAGTGAATATTTTATTCTTTTTAATAATCATCAATCTATTTCTTTTTCGATAAATGGAATGTTGGGATCGCAAATTTCCAAAATTAATTTCTTCAATTCAACAGTAAAATTTTCCAAAGTTTCATGTGTAATCATTTGGGATTTGTTGCGGCTCCCCGATTTTTCTTTTACTCCGAATTTCAAAAATCCACTGTTCAAATTTTTAAAGGAAATGATTCCACCTTCGGCATTGTTTATTGGTATTTCCTTGTTCATCATCAAAGCATAAGTCAAAACTTGAAAGGCCTTGCTAAATTTATAATCTTGGTTTAAATCTTCCCAGTTAATTATCTCTAAGTCGCCTTGATTTACAGATCCGGTCTTGTAATCTATTATTCTAAGTTGTCCGTTATATTCATCAACACGATCTACTTTTCCGTGGATTTTCACAGGGAAATCAAGTTCTGGAATTAGAATTTCCAACGTGAGATCTGTTTCAATTTGAAGAATTTTTATATGGTTTCCAGCTTGAACTTCCGCTATTTCCCTATCTAAAAAATTTGAAATATATCGCTTGGCTACTTCAAAAACGATGAGATTTTTTCCTTTGTTGAAGGTTCCACCCCTGAAGGTTTTCTTAAACTGAACTGTTACTTCTTCGTGAATGTGATCTTTCATATCCAAAAGGGTTTGAACGGTTAAGACGGCTCCTTTCAAAGGTTGATAGAAGGTCTCCAAAGTATCGTGAACAATGGTACCCAGGGTGTTGGCAGCCACAGTTTCTTCTACCTCTTCAAACTCGTTCAGTTTTAATATTTTCTGAAAATAAAAATCAATTGGATTGCGAATATAACTGGTCAATGCCGATGGCGAAAAACCCCTTTCGGCAATCTCGCGAAGTCTTTGCATAACAGTTTCAGTCTTATTTATTTGTTTTAAGGACTTCTGTTTTATTTGGACTTTTGGTGAAAGTATTCGTTTTTCAATTGTGTGGTTTGTGTGTTTTTCAATTTCCAGTTGTCTAATAAATCGGCTTTTTTCACCTGTATTTATACCTTCAGAATGATTGTTATAAAGCAGCGTTACATTTTTTGTGCGGTGCAACAATCTGTAAAAGTGATAGGTATAAATGGCATCCTTTTCAGTATAAATTGGAAGGTTGAATTGCTGTTTTAGATCATAGGTGATAAAGGAAGCATTCGACTTGCCAGAAGGGAATACGCCCTCGTTAACGGATGTTATGATTACATTTTCAAAATCAAGCACACGGGTTTCCAAAACCCCCATAAGTTGAAGCCCCTTGTATGCATCGCCTTCAAAATCCAATGAAGTTGTTGAGGTTAGTTCTGTAAAAAGCGTCAATACACTTTTTATTGATGTGAGATGTGGATACTTTTGGTTTAGGGCATCAATTTTATTAAAAACCTCTGTTAATTGATATAAAACCATACGTTCAATGGTACTGAGCGTATGAATTGTTTGAAGTTCTTCAAGTACTTGTAAAGCGCGTTCTATGGCCGTTTGGCTGTCGTCTTTCCAATCTTCAAAAAGAAGCTGTAAAGTTTTATTTTCAGAACTGTTTGAAAGTTCAATCAGACTAGGTGTAGAAATATGAGTAATATTTTCAAGAGTCAAAATTTTCGCAATTTCATTCGCATTTGGCACCAAAATGTTTCCTAAAGGATGATTCAAAATTGAAAGAATCTCTTTGTAATATATGGTTTCCGATGCTCGAATATGAATGTTGAAAAGTAATTCAAAAAAAACGGTTGCTGGAAAATTCTTTATAGAAACACCCATTGTAACGTTTATACTTGTTACATTTTCAGGAAGCGAGTAAAGCAATGGAACTAAAAGATTTTCATCTCCCAAAACAATAGCTGTGTTATTGATTTCATCTTCAGAAAGGTTTGAAAGTAACTCGCCCACATATTTTGCCTGGCCAATATTTTTTTGAACCTCTATAAATTGGAATTTTTTTGGCTTGTCATAATTGTTGGCAATAAACTTGGGCGTTCCCTTTTGAAAATATTTCCATTCTTTTATATACTTTTTAATAAAATATGAAGCACTGTGCTTCGTGTCTCCATAAAATGTTTGATCAGTATCCCAGTAAATTTCAGTATTTTCAGCTTCAAGTAATTCCTGTATAATGTTTTGTTCTGCGGTATTCAGTGCATTAAAACCTATAAAAATGTGCTTTTTATTGCCTGTGCTATTTATGTAGTGCTCAATATTTGAAGCCGCCTCTCTATAAACCATTCCTTGATAGCCTAAATTTTCTTTTAATAGAAGTGCCTGGAGGTTTTCATAAAAATATGGTAGGCCTGACCAAAGCTGTAGATAATTATTAATGAGTTCTGTTTTTTCTTGATCTACACCCCAACGTTCCAATGTTTTGATGCTGGTCAAATAACTGAAAAAAGGTTTTGGTTCTACTAAATAGCGATCAATTTCATTAAAATCATTAAGCAATGTTATTGCCCAAGATGAATAGGTTTCGAAATTCTCTTTTTCCTCAATTTGCTTTGTAGAAAGATATGCTTGATAGCTTTTAAATAGTAATTCAGTATTGTCTATAATTTTTAAATTGGATAAATTTTCAATAAACTCTTCGATACTGAGAATTTTAGGAGAAAAGGTAGTTTGTGTTGCAGTGTTTTTTAAGATGTTTTTTAAGAACCCTCCTGCTCTTTTACTTGGAAGAATTAATGTGAAATCGGAAATATCTCCGTCTGTGTTTTTAATAGTCGCAACAACTTCTTCCAGAAAGCTTATCATATGCTTAAAAATAGAAAAAGCCCTCCAAATAGGAAGGCTTTTTCAAAATTATTTAATGAATTTAATCCTACTTTTTAATTTCTAGGAATTAAATTGATTTCAGTTCTACGGTTAGTAGTACGTCCTTCTTTAGTAGTGTTAGGAGCTATTGGGTTAGATTCACCAAAACCTCTAGCAACTAGGCGACCTGAAGGAATTCCGTTTTCAATTAAGTAATTTACAACTGAAGCGGCTCTACCTTCTGATAGTTTTTGGTTATTAGCCTCACTACCTACACTGTCAGTATGTCCATCAATATGGAATCTAGCGTTTGGATATTCTTTAAGAATAGCTACTACGTTATCCAATACTTTCAAAGAAGCAGGCTTAAGAGTTGTTTTACCAGTGTCAAACAAAATTGTTTTAGCATAATCGCTCAATGCTTTTATAACTTCTACTGATAATTCAGGACAACCGTTGTTTGCAACAGTACCAGCAACATCTGGACACTGATCGTCTTTGTCGATAACACCGTCACCATCTCTATCTGGCCAAGGGCAACCGTTGTTTGCTTTTGGACCAGCTTCGTTTGGACAAGCATCGTCTTTATCAGCGATACCATCACCATCAGCATCTGGACATCCATTAAGTGCAGCTAAACCTGCAACAGTAGGACATTCATCCTGAGGATCAGCAATACCATCACCGTCAGTATCAGGACAACCGTTGAATTCAGCTAAACCTGGAGTATTAGGACAAGCGTCGTTTCTATCTTCGATGCCATCACCGTCAGTATCAGGACAACCATTGAATTCAGCTAAACCTGGAGTTTCTGGACATTCGTCATCTTTATCGTAAATTCCATCACCGTCAGTATCTTTTCCACCAAATTGGAAAACAATACCAGCAGAATGCTGGAAGTGAGTGATTCCGTATGAATCCTCAAATGCATTTTTGTAAGTTGATTGAAGGTTAAGTGCTAAATAGTCGTTAAACCAAAATTTAACTCCAGCAATTGCGTTAGCAGTACCAAACCCGATATCATCTACCCAAGTATAACCACCACCAATACCAAGAGATGGGTCAAACCAGCTACCGCCTAAAACGTTTCTAAAGCTGTATTTAACTTCACCATCAACGCCGTAGTAGCTTAAATCATCAACAGCAATATCGCCCAATCGGTCGATTTTGTTGATTGTACCAGCGGCAGTAAATACAAATCCACTTCCAATATATCTGCTAACTGCAAGCTTGGAAACTGAAGGAAGAATATTCCAGTGGTCATTTGCATTAAAATACTCGTCAAAGATATCCCCTCTTGCAGCAGCTGGGATACGTACTTGATCCTCATTGAGTCCAGCTGGATAAACGTCAACAGCGTTCATACCAACCTCAACAGCCCAAGGATTGTTTTCGTCTTGCGCGTTCGCCACCCCAATTCCCATGAATAGGATAGCAGCAACTAATAATCTGTTAAGATGTTTCATATTCGATTGTTTAATTTTTAAGTGTTAATTAAGAGCAAAAGTAAGTTGTTAAATATTATAAACAAAAGCAAATCTAATAAAATTTTCCTAAAGTGGTTG
>Ga0209344_10001463_pt1 | contig 30612 bp, 28 predicted proteins | sample Cruoilmetagenom6_FD_187293 | JGI IMG/M metagenome (GOLD analysis project Ga0209344, IMG submission 187293) | Oil polluted marine microbial communities from Coal Oil Point, Santa Barbara, California, USA - Santa Barbara Oil Seep Sample 6 (SPAdes)... | ecosystem: Environmental > Aquatic > Marine... | reverse complement strand
TGATCCTTTAATTGTAATAGATTTCATTTTGTTTGAATTGTTTATTTATTAAAAAACTCCCTAAAAAGCTGTTTTTTAGGGAGTGCAAAGATAAATTTTATTTTGGATTATCGGTTTAGGAATTTTGATTTTTTCTTGGGGAAGAAATCTACATCAAAAACTTACCGCTGATGGATTTGTTGGCGTTTACGCTCAGCATCACATCGGCAAAAAGTTTCGCACAGCTTATTACTCTTATTTTGTTGCTAGGTTTGGTAGGTATTGAATCTGAAACGATAAGTTCCAGCATTTGCGATTTTTCAATTCGCTCGTAGGCATTTCCGGAAAGAAGCGGATGCGTACACACGGCACGCACGCTCAAAGCCCCACGCTCCATCATTAAATCGGCAGCGGTAGTTAGTGTTCCAGCAGTATCAACCATATCGTCTACCAACACAACGTTTTTACCCTTTACATCACCAATAAGTTCCATGTGCGAAATTACGTTCGCTTTTTCACGCTGTTTGTAGCAGATAACAACGTCACTTTCCAAAAATTTTGAATAGGCGTAAGCACGTTTTGAACCGCCCATATCCGGAGAAGCAATTGTTAGATTGTCCAATTTCAAACTTCGCAAATACGGTAGGAATATAGTTGAGGCAAAAAGATGGTCCACTGGTTTTTCAAAAAATCCTTGAATTTGGTCTGCGTGCAGATCCATCGTAATAATACGGGTTGCACCGGCAGTTTCAAGCATTTTTGCCACCAATTTTGCTGCAATCGGCACACGCGGCTTGTCTTTTCTATCTTGGCGGGCCCAACCAAAATATGGAAGTACTGCGGTAATGTGACGTGCAGAGGCACGCTTTGCAGCATCTATCATTAACAAAAGCTCCATTAAATGGTCACTATTTGGAAATGTGGAACCAATAAGAAATACACGGCTTCCGCGGACAGACTCTTCAAAGGATGGCTGAAATTCGCCATCGCTATAGTGCGAGGTTATTACCTTTCCCAAAGGTAATCCGAAGGCATCTGCTATCTCTTGAGCAAGTGCTTCACTTTGTTTACAGGCAAAAATCTTTGGTTCTGGGACGGAAGTTGACATAACTTTGGGTTTTGGTATATTGAGGCTGTAAAGGTAAAAATTAATAGTTAGCGATTTTTAAAAAAATAGCTGGATAAAATTTTAAGTAAATTATAATTATTTGTTTATTTTTGCCTCCCGTTTGCTCGAGTGGCGGAATTGGTAGACGCGCTGGATTCAAAATCCAGTTCTTTCGGGAGTGTGGGTTCGATTCCCACCTCGAGTACAGAGAACCTCAACAGGAATGTTGGGGTTTTATTTTTTTATGAATTTTTGAACGCTTTCCTTCTTTCGGAAACCTTCAAAAAAAATTCAAGGTCCTTTCCAAAATTTTCCACATTCATAAAAACCTAAAGGACAAGTGAAAAAATTCATCTTTTAAAATTCAGAAATCCTTTCTTAAAATCACCAAATTTTCAACACAATCCCTATATTTGGACAAACCTTGAAAAACCCGTATCCCCAATGTCAGATTTCTGGTTGTATTTTAATCTTGGCCTCCACCACGTATTGGATTGGAAGGCTTACGATCACGTCCTCTTTTTAATCGTGCTCTGCGCAGCTTACACTTTTTCTTCGTGGAAAAAATTGCTGCTGTTGGTGACTATGTTTACCATTGGCCACACGCTTTCACTGCTTTTGGCAAGTTATAATGTGGTAAGCGTTTCAAGTAAGGTTATTGAGTTTTTGATTCCGGTAACTATATTAGTCACGGCACTTTTCAATCTTTTTACTGCTGGTAAGGAAAAGAAGGTTGAAAAAATGGGCATCTTTTATATTGTTACTATTTTCTTCGGCTTAATACACGGCCTCGGCTTCGCTTCTTTTTTCACTGCTCTGGACAGTGGAAGCGGCCTTTTGCCATTACTGGAATTTGCATTAGGCATTGAAACTGCGCAAATTATTGTGGTAATTATCATACTGATTATCGCATTTATCTTCCAAACTATTTTCCGCTTCAATAAGCACGATTGGGTTTTGGTGGTTTCTTCACTGGTTATAGGGATGATTATCCCAATGCTCATCAACAATTGGATCTTTTAGAAATATCGTTGTATCCAGAAAAGTGCGGCTTCAAAAAAAATAGGTATTTCATACATTTCGTCTTATAAATTCATTTGGCAATAACTTAACAACATTTTTTTTGGCAGTGGCGTAACTTCCAAGTAATTTCGTTGTCTATTTAAAAGTATGAAGGACAGCAAACAACGCAAGTATGATATTGCGTATCTACGAATGGCCCAAGAGTGGAGCAAACTTTCTTATTGTAAACGAAGACAGGTTGGCGCGCTTATTGTAAAAGATAAAATGATTATTAGTGATGGCTACAACGGCACACCAACAGGTTTTGAAAATATTTGTGAGGATGAAGAAGGATACACCAAGTGGTACGTGCTCCACGCAGAGGCTAATGCAATATTAAAAGTAGCTTCAAGTACACACGCCTGTCAGGGAGCAACGCTATACATCACAATGTCACCCTGCAAGGAATGCAGCAAATTGATACACCAAGCAGGTATAAAAAGAATGGTTTATTACAACGAATATAAAGATAACTCCGGCATTGCCTTTCTCGAAAAAGCCGGAGTAAGCATAAAGCATATTTCAGAATTGGATACAGAATAATGGGAAATTATAAAAAATACTTGCCTTTATGGATTGGTTTTGCATTGGCAGCAGGTGTTTTTATTGGGTCTAAACTCAACTTTAATGACAATACCGAAAAAATCTTTGCAACCAATTCAAAAAAGGATAAGCTCAACAGACTTATAGACTATATAGACTATGAGTACGTGGATAATGTTAATACGGACAGCATTGTAGATGTAACCGTAAACGGCATTCTTGAAAATCTCGATCCACATTCCGTCTATATTCCAAAAAGCGAATACCAGCACAATGCCGATGATATGCGAGGTGCCTTTACGGGCATTGGTGTAAGCTTTTACATTTATAAAGACACCATTGCCGTTATTCGCTCCATTGAAGGTGGACCGGCAGAAAAAGCTGGTATAAAGGGGGGCGACAGAATTCTGTACGCCGATGGGAAAAAACTTTTTGGTGAATTGGTGAATCGCGATAGTATTTCCAATTACTTAAAAGGTGAAATTAACAGCAAAGTTGCACTCGATGTTTACCGCCCCAGCGAAAAGAAAGTGCTGGAATTGAAGGTGCGCAGAAAACAAGTACCCCTTGTAAGCGTGGATGCTACCTATAAATTGGATGACGATTTGGGCTACATAAAAATCAACCGTTTTTCTGAAACTACCTTTAAGGAATTTGAAACTGCGTTGGAAAGTCTAAAGGATCAAGGCATTAAAAAGCTGGTTTTGGATCTTCGCAACAATCCGGGCGGATATATTTCAACAGCAGAACGCGTGGTAGATGAATTTTTGGAAGATGATAAGTTGGTTCTCATTACAAAAAACAAAAGTGGCGATATCAACAAAACCTATGCAACGCGTCGCGGCGATTTTGAACATGGAAAATTATACGTTTTAATCAATGAGAATTCGGCCTCTGCCAGTGAAATTGTAGCCGGTGCTCTACAAGATAACGACAAAGGAACAATTATTGGCCGCCGCTCTTTCGGAAAAGGATTGGTACAGCGAGAAATGTCACTCGGCGATGGCAGTGCCGTGCGTTTAACCATTGCCCGTTATTATACCCCGACGGGCCGTTCCATCCAGCGCCCCTATGGAAATGGGAATGATACTTATTATAGCGATTATGAAAAACGCTACCGAAATGGTGAATTAATTCACGCTGATAGCATAAAAGTGGCCGACTCACTGAAATACAAAACTCCCAAAGGCAAAGTGGTGTACGGCGGTGGTGGAATTATTCCCGACGTTTTTGTTCCAAAAGATACAAGTGTAGAAAATGAAACCCTTCAATATGTGTCGAGAAGCGGATTTATGAGTTATTTCATTTTTGAATACCTGGAAAAAAACCGAACTTTTTTCAAAGGAATGAAGTTTGACGATTTCAGAAAAAACTTTATCGTGGAAGAGAAGCTTTCAAAAGAATTTATTGAATACGCCAAATTCAACGAAGCACAGATAGACCTTTCAAACTACACGGAAGATCTAAAAAGAACGCTAAAGGCAAACATTGCCCAACAGCTTTTTGGCCCCAATGAATACGAAATTATTCTAAACGAAAATGACCCAATGCTCCTAAAGGTTATGGAATTGGAGGCCGACAATCACTTGGATAAAAAATAAAACTTTATTTTTTGGATTGTGACGCAATCCTTTTTGAAATCAATAAAATTCCCAAAAGTAAAATGGCGCACAAACCTGCCAAAATACTAATGGAAGCCACGGCACTGTCGCCTTGAAATATATTGCCGAAATCAAGTTTAGTTGCGTTATAAACTACCAATCCTGAGGCCAAAGCAATCAAAATATATATAAAAATCCTCATCATAATTTAATTAAACAATTCCTGAATATTTGAAGTGAAAAGCTTCACCGCAATTGCAAGCAAAATTACACCAAATATTTTTTGGATCACCGCTATTCCATTCTTTCCCAAAAAACGCTGCAATCTGCCGGAAGTTTTAAGTACCACAAAAATAATTATAATATTCACCAAAATTGCCACAATTATATTTTGTATTTCGTACTCGGCGCGTAGCGAAAGCAGCGTGGTCAAACTTCCGGGGCCGGCCAATAATGGAAATGCCAAAGGAAAAATAGAGGCCAAATCGGGGCTGGTATCGCCTTCTTTAAAAAGCGTAACGCCAAGTATCATTTCCAATGCGATAAAGAATAGAATAAGCGAACCGGCCACCGCAAATTCATTAACATTCACGCCAATCAATTTTAAAATGCTTTCTCCCAAAAAGAGAAAAACAATCATTACTATGGCAGCAATAACAGAAGCTTTCCCCGAATTTATATGGCCAGCCTTTTCACGCAGCCCAATTATTATGGGAATGTTGCCGATTATATCAATAACCGCAAACAGAACCATAGTGGCAGTAACTACTTCTTTAAAATTTAAAACCATAGCTTTCATTTGAGGGCGCAAAATTAGACAATTAAATTTGATGAAATAGGTTTACCGAGCGTTAATAAAAGTATAATTTCAGCTTTATAAAATAACTAAAGAAACTCTATATTTGCCGCATGTTTCAACTGGGAAAAACAATCGTTTCTGAAGACATAATCGAAAAAGATTTTGTTTGCAACCTCAATGCCTGTAAAGGTGCATGTTGTATAGAAGGGGAAGCCGGTGCGCCCGTAACTGAGGAAGAGGTAGAAATTCTCAATGAAATTTATACAAAAGTGAAACCTTTTCTCCGTCCTGAAGGAATTGCCGCAATTGAAAAACAAGGCACATACATAAAAACAGATCTGGACGAATTGGAAACTCCATTAGTAAATGGAAAAGAATGCGCCTACGTAACCTTTACGGAAAGAGGCGTTGCAAGCTGTGGCATTGAAGATGCATATAATGCTGGTTCAATCGATTTCAGAAAACCGATATCCTGCCATCTCTATCCCGTCCGCGTTCAGGATTATAGTGAGTTCGCCGCCGTAAACTATCACCGCTGGCCTATTTGCGATGATGCCTGTACCTTAGGCAAAGAACTTAAAGTACCCGTTTACAAATTTGTGAAAACAGCGCTAATCCGAAAATTTGGCGAAAACTGGTACGCCGAGCTTGAAAAAGTGGCTTCAGAAATGTAGGCCTTCAGTCATCTTCTTTTCATATTTTATTGATATTGATTATATTAGTGTCACATTTCAACAGATTACTAACTAAAATTTCAAAATATGAAAAAATATGTATTGGTCCTATTGGTATTATCGATATTGGCAAGCTGTAAGGACAACCCCGTGAGCAATAAAATAAAGGAGACTAAAAACGCAGTTTCAAATTCAACAAATGCCGTCCAGGAAATGAACAAAATGCAGGACGACATCAAGGAACTGCAGCAAACTACTCCCTTAACGAACGAAGAATTGAAAGCTTGGCTTCCCGAAGAAGTTGAGGGCATGAAGCGTATAAGCTATAAGGCCGGACAAGCCGGCATGATGAACATATCCTCCATAGAGGCAGTTTATGCCAATGAAGATAAATCAAAGAAATTTTCCATAAGTATAATTGATGGCGCTGGACAAGTGGGCGCAGCTGCAACCGCAGGCATTCGTATGGTTATGTCGCAGGATTTTGAGGAAGAAGATGAAAACGGTTCCCGGCGGACTGTTACCAAAAATGGCAAAAAAGCCATTGAGGAATATCGTTCGGGCAACAATAAAAGTAAAGTCCAACTGATGGAAGGCAACCGATTCTACTTGGAAGCCAACGGAAACAATATGGATTTAGAAGAAACCTGGGATGCTATTGAAGAGCTGAACCTAGATGGATTAGGTTAAAAATAAATCTAATCTCCAATTTTTATAGGCCGAAAACAACTGTGTTTTCGGCCTTTTGCATGTATGTTACATCTGTGATAGTGTTTGGTACAATAATCATATTGCTTTTTGAAAGGTCTAATTAGATTTGGCTTAAGTTTTTAAATCACTCATTAAAACACTCCTCAATTATAAAGTGAAATAAACTAATATTAATTAAAACTTGTAATCATGAAAAATGTTATTACCTTTTTAATGTGCTCACTTTGTATAATCACAGGTTTAGCACAAGCAGATTTAAGCGGGAATTCACTTAACATTCCCGAAAGAACACCCGAGCTAAAAGCTTTGTATGAACAAGCCAAAGCTCTTGAAGAAAACGGCACAGCGGCACAGGTTAACGCCAATAGAATGGCCATAAAAAATGCGTGGCAGGACATTGATCCCAACGTGGCTGCGCTGTACAATCCTATTATAACAAACAGATTGCCAGAAACTGTGGAAAATCTTCCCATTAACGGCGTGTATGTGCCCAGCAAAATTTTGGAACGCGATGGGGAAGGACTAATTCCTGAATGGGGAAATGACCAACTACTGCGTGAAGATTATGTAGATGGCGTAGACATGGATAAAGACAGGACTTCAAACAATATCTACATAGGCATGTATGAAAATCTTATTGATTTTGGAGGAACATTTGACTCCATTTTCATTTATCGCTCCCAAGACGGTGGTCTATCATTTGATGAGTGGAAAAAAGTTGGCGTAACTGCACCTATGCGCAAAATGCAACTCATAACCTATGACGATAGCTATCTTATTGCATATTTGGTAACCGATTCTAAAAATCTACAAGCTTGGAGATGGGACACAAATACCGGTACCTTTGATGCTCAGGTTATAGCGAGCGACGTAGTAGACTTTGGGGTAGGCACCAATTATCCAGGAGTAGCAACGCAAAGAAGTTTTGCTACCTATGAAAAATCTGACCACAATATATATTCAGCACGAAGTACATCTGGCAGTAATGGATTTGATTGGGCCGATGAACACGCATTCGGAATTGTTGGAGAGCAGGTAGAATTCGCATATGGATATCTGGGAGGTTGCTATACTACCTTCATAGGTTTTAATTCACGAAGCGTCAGAGCCAATGTAAATAGCGACTATAACGACCCCGCCTCCTGGGGCAGTAATGAAACTCTTACGGACGGCGCCAGTATAGAATCATTAAACCCTACCATATGTGCAGCTCGTAAAGGCCTTGCGAGTGATGAAGTATTGATAATAGCATCTTCACGCGCAGCGGGAAGTACCGATAAATTTGACGGTCAAGCATACCGAAGAGAAAGTGGAGCAGCTTATGCTTCACTTGGGTATGTAACCACCTCACCCGGCTATAACATTGCGCATATAGATTCTTGGATGCAGAAAGTGAACAATAGTGAAATTATGGTAACCTCCTATGTCCGTGATATTATAGATAATTCTGATGATGACGTAAACCGTTCCCATAGTTATGACGGCACTTCCTTTGGCATCTATGAAGAAGTAGGCGATATTGGGTTAGATGTTTTTGATGGATTTGCTTCCGCAGTGGCAGAAACACCCGATAATAATCCTTGCCTTGCCTTTGCTGGAACAAGCGCGGGGGGCACTTTTGGGTACGGGCTTTATTTTGACGCGCAAAATTCTACTGCCTCCACCCAGGAAAACAACTTTGAGGGTTTTGCTTTTTATCCCAATCCGGCACAAGAAACCATAAATTTATCTGCTACTCGTGCTATTGAAAATGTACAGATTTATTCATTTTTGGGGCAAAAAGTTTTCGAAACTTCCCCTTTACAAACAAATCCATCAATCAATATTTCATCATTTACCTCAGGAATGTATATGATGCAGGTGCGTATTGACGGTCAATCCAGTACATATAAAATCATTAAGCAATAAGAGGAGATTGTTTAATGTTGAAAAGAGGGGACTTGCACATTGCGGTCCCCTTTTTTATTGTCTAAAAAATCAAAAGGAGAAAATCGAGGAAACGTTGCGGCCTTATTTTTGATAAATCACATAAGAACTTTATAGCATCGTGGCATTTGCTTATATTTACGGCATGCGTAATATTTTAATTTTTACATTCCTTTTTACTGTTACCGCAAGCTTTTCGCAGAGCGATGCCTTGGCAAAAAACTATTTTGAACAAGGGCAGTTTGAAAAATCATTGCGTATTTATGAAAAGCTAAATAAAGAAAGCCCGTATAGGCTTGACTATTTTATGGGTCTAGTGCAAAGCAACCAACAGCTTGAAAACTATTCCGAAGCCGAACGTCTTATAAAAGATAAATTGGGAAATGGCAAAAATTTTCCACAGCTTTATGTAGAATTGGGCTATAACTATTCACTTCAAAACCAGCCCGATCTGGCAATTGAAAATTATAACAAGGCCATAGAGACGGTTGGTTTAAACCCCAATTATTCCTATAATATTGGCAGTACCTTTCAAAAATACAGCCTTTTGGAAGAGGCCGTAGCCACCTATGAAAAGGCCATGGCGCTTAGCGATAAACTGGATTTCAACATGCAACTTGCCCAAATTTATGGCGAACAGGGAGAACTTGAAAAAATGTTTGACCGTTATTTGGGGCTCGTAGAAAAGAACAACGCTTTTAAAGGTACCGCGCAACGCTATTTTAGTCTTTACATAACAGAAGATCCCGACAATCAAGCCAACTTGCAACTTAAAAAAGCACTTTTGCAACGCTCGCAACAAAACCCAAGTATACTTTATAACGAATTACTTAGTTGGTTGTTCATTCAGCAAAAAGAATATAAAAAAGCATTTATTCAGGAAAAAGCAATTTACAAGCGCGTAGGTGAAGACCTCAGCGGAATTACCGATTTGGCCTACATAACCATTGCAGATGAAGATTATGAAATAGGGAGAGAAATAGTAAATTATATTATTGACAATTCATTCACTCCGCAAAACAAACTTCAGGGAAATCAAATTCTTATGAAAATGGAAGTGAAAACGGCCACTCCCAAAAATTATCCCGAGGTAGAGAAAAAATTCGAAAATCTTTTGGATGAATTTGGAAGAAATCGCCAAACCTATTTATTACAGATTGACTACAACCACTTTTTGGCTTTCAACAACAATAAAAAAGAAGCCGGCATTGAAAACCTAAAAAAATTGGCAAAAGAAAATTTAACCGCATATCAGGAAGCGCGCGTAAAAATGGAACTTGCGGATATTTTGGTTTTTGATGAAAAATTCAACGAAGCGCTTATTTACTATTCCCAAATCCAGAAAAAAGTGCAGGGTGATGTGTTGGCGCAGGAAGCGCGTTTTAAAGTAGCGCGCACCAGTTATTTTAAAGGCGATTTTGAATGGGCGCAAGTTCAACTGGACGTGCTCAAAAAATCCACATCGCAGCTCATCGCTAACGATGCCATGCAACTCAGCTTGTTGATCCGCGATAATACATTGGAAGATTCTACCCAAACAGCATTAAAAAAATATGCTCGGGCAGATCTTTTGGCATTTCAGGATAGAAATACCGAAGCCATTAATGTTTTGGAAGATATTTTAACAAACAATAAAGGCGAAAAAATAGAAGACGAAGCATTATTCAAACAAGGGGAAATTTATGAAAGATTGCAAGAGTATACAAAAGCGGAAGCCAACTACAAAAAAATAATTGAGTTTTACAATGAAGATATTTTGGCCGATGACGCCCACTACCGCCTTGCAAAAATTTACGAAGAAAAATTAAACCAGCCCGATACCGCAAAAGCAGAATATGAGGCTATCATTTTCAATTTTGCCGATAGCATCTATTTCGTGGAAGCACGGAAGAAATATAGAACTTTGCGAGGGGATGCGATTAATTAGGGTCCAATTGTAAATTCCAAAGACATTCTAAGAATACACTTTCGTCAATTTGGATTTTGGTGCTTGAATATTGAAATTTTAAGAAAATGTACATCTACAACGTAACTATAAATATAGAAGAAAGTATTCACGACCGCTGGTTGCAATGGATGCAAACGGAACACATTCCCGCAATGCTTGCCACAGGAAAATTCAGCAAAGCGCTAATTACACGAGTGGTTGTGGAGGAAGAAATGGGCGGCATTACATATTCGATTCAATATACTACCGACAGTAAAGCAACCCTTCAGAAATATTACTCTGAAAATGCCCCCCAACTTCGCGCACAGAGCAAACCTTTTGAAGGAAAATTTGTTGCTTTCCACACCGAACTTGAAGTAATTGGCGAAGCCCACAACCAACATTTCAAAAAATAATAAAACACCCGTGTCCCTTTGCAAAAGCTTTGCGTACTTTGCGGTTAAACAAGATTGCAGCTTTTAGATGAAAAAGGAAACTCCAAATAAGCCAAAGGGAAATTCGGAATCGGTACGTGCCAAAAAACACCTCGGCCAGCATTTCCTGAAAGATGAAACAATTGCTGAAAAAATTGCCGATACATTAACGCTGGAAGGCTATAAGAATGTTTTGGAAATTGGCCCCGGAATGGGCGTTCTTACCAAATATTTAATTAAAAAAAATATCGAGATTATTGCAATGGATCTTGATACGGAATCCATTTCCTATTTGGAAAAAAACTACCCAGATAAAAACCTAAAAATCATTGAGGCAGACTTCTTAAAGTACGATATTTCTGCGCTTTTTGGGGAAGAACAATTCGCCATTACGGGTAATTTTCCCTATAATATTTCAACACAGATTGTTTTTAAAATGTTGGAATGGAAAGAGCAAATTCCAGAATTTACGGGTATGTTCCAAAAAGAAGTGGCAGAAAGAATTTGTGAAAAGGAAGGCAGTAAAGCCTATGGCATCCTTTCGGTTTTGGCACAAGCTTTTTATGATGCCGAATATTTGTTCACTGTACCTCCATCAGTTTTTAACCCTCCACCAAAAGTGGATAGCGGCGTGCTTCGGCTTCGCAGAAAAGAAAATTACACACTCCCCTGCGATGAAAAAATGCTTTATAAAGTTGTAAAGACCGCTTTTCAGCAACGCAGAAAAACGCTTCGCAACAGTTTAAAATCCTTCAATCTTTCCGATAAAATAAAAGAAGATGCTATCTTTGGACAACGCCCTGAACAACTTTCTGTTTCACAATTTATAGCCCTTACACAAAAACTGGAAACCGATGCAATTTGAACTGACCGAAGAGTTTATAGAACAGGTTGAACAGTACATTGCCAATAACGATGGCGATGCGCTGAAAGGGCTTTTGCACGATTTTCACTTTGCCGATGTGGCCGAGCTTTTACAGGAACTGAACCACGAAGAAGCTACTTACTTGGTCAAGCTCCTCGATAGCGAAATTACCAGTGAAGCATTGATGGAACTGGACGATGATTTCCGTGAGCGAATTCTGGATAACCTTTCCCCTTCCGAAATTGCCGACGAGCTTGACGAAATGGATACCGATGATGCAGCCGATATAATCGCAGAACTTGATGATGAGGTTCAAAAGCAGGTTATTGGCCACATTGAAGATGAAGACCACGCCGCAGATATTGTTGATCTTTTACGCTATGACGAAGATACTGCCGGGGGTTTAATGGCGAAAGAACTTGTTCGCGTAAAGGAAACCTGGACCGTGGCCGGTTGTGTGCGCGAAATGCGCCGACAAGCCGAAAACGTAACCCGCGTACACTCAATTTATGTTACCGATAAGCACGGAAAACTTAAAGGAAGACTTTCATTGAAAGATTTGCTCACCGCACCTGGAAAGGCTCATATTAGCGATGTTTATATTCCGAAAGTGGATTATGTAAACGTACACACCGAAGCCGAAGATGTAGCCCGAATTATGCAGAAATACGACTTGGAAGCCATCCCGGTTGTTGATGAGGAAGGAATTTTGGTAGGAAGAATTACTATTGACGACATTGTAGATTTCATAAAGGAAGAAGCCGAAAAAGATTACCAAATGGCAGCGGGTATTAGCCAAGACGTAGAGGCCGATGATGGAATAATAAAACAAACCCGTGCTCGCTTGCCGTGGCTTTTAATTGGTATGCTCGGTGGTCTAGGTGCTGCCAGTATTATTGCAAGCTTTCAAACCATTCTGGAAAGCTATCCTAAACTTTTAATTTTTGTACCACTTATTCAAGCTACTGCCGGTAATGTTGGTGTACAATCCAGCGCTATTGTGGTTCAAGGTTTGGCGAATGATACGCTTAAAGGAAATATTTTTTCGCGACTTCTTCGCGAATCTGGCTTAGCACTTGTTAACGGCCTGGCCATTGCACTTGTAGTTTTGGTGATAAGTCATTTTTTATTTTTTACTACTTATTTGGAATCCATAAGTATTGGCATTGCATTAATTTCCGTGATACTTTTGGCTGCATTGATTGGAACATTTATTCCAATTATTTTGGACAGAAGGGGAATAGACCCCGCAGTAGCAACGGGCCCTTTTATTACTACCAGCAACGATGTTTTCGGAATACTAACCTATTTTCTTATAGCTAAACTAATTCTTGGATTTTGAAACCTGAAATTTTTAAACATCGGTTCATTGTTCCTGCTTCGGCCATAGATGGTTTAAACCACGTTAATAACGTTACCTATCTGCAATGGTGTCTTGATGCCGCGGAAGCACATTGGATTTCAAAAACTTCGGAAGAACAGCGAAAAGAGAACGTCTGGGTTGTATTAAATCATTTCATTTCCTATAAAAATCCCTCCTTTTTAGGCGAAGAACTTGAAACCCAAACATGGATTGATAATTATGACGGAGTAAAAAGTGAGAGGCGTTACAAAATAATTCGCCCCGCGGATGGAAAAACTATTATTGAGGCAAATACACTTTGGTGCTTTTTAGATGCAAAAACCTTTCGGCCCACAAAAATTACTGAGGAAATTGGTTCGCTTTTTCAATAATATCCGTCGTCTTTAAATATTTCAATCCCCATTATTTTCAATACTTTTACGCTATAAAACCGCACCGCATTGAGCGTTTTCAAAAAACTTTTTAAACAAACATTTATATACGGCCTGGCCACGGTGCTACCTCGTGTTTTAGCGGTTATACTTGTACCGCTTTACACTACGGTTATGCTTCCGGAAGAATATGGTATTTACGCTACGTTAATGGCCTACCTTATTTTGGGGAACGTTTTATTGAGTTATGGAATGGAAACGGCGTTTTTCAGATTTATAACCAAAGATGCCGATAAGCAGAAAATTGTACAATCCACCACACTTGCCTCTATCACTGTTTCTACATTGATTTTTTTAGGAATTACGCTTCTTTTTACAAACCAAATCGCCGAAGTTTCTGAATTTAAACCCGAATATGTAACCTATGGCTTGCTAATTTTAGCCTTGGATGCGTTGGTTGTGTTGCCCTTTGCGTGGTTTCGTGTTAACGAAAGGCCCATGCGGTATGCGGTGATCAAGATTTTCAATGTAATTATAAATCTTGCGTTCAATTTATTTTTCCTTTTAATGCTTCCAAAACTTGCCCAAAGTAGCAATTATTGGAATTCCCTTTGGTTTCCTGATAATAAAGTGGCTTATGTTTTCATAGCGAACTTAATTGCGAGTGCCGTAACGCTTTTGGTACTGCTTCCACTTTATGTAAAAATAGGTTTCGGTTTCAGCAAAACCATTTGGAAACATATGATGAAATATGCAATTCCGGTGCTAATTGCAGGAATTGCTTTCAGCATAAACGAAGCTTTTGACAGGATTCTTCTGAAATATCTTCTGCCTGAAAATAGTGCTGAAGTTCAAGTGGGTCTTTATTCCGCTTGCTATAAATTAGGGATGTTTATGACGCTTTTCGTAATGGCTTTTAGATTAGGAATTGAACCTTTTTTCTTCAACCATTCCGGTCACGAAAACGCAAAAAACACCTATGCTACAATCACCAAATATTTCACGCTTTTTGGGTGCTTGATTCTTTTGACGGTAGTGGTGTATATAGACGTTTTTAAAAGGATTTTAATCCCCAACAGTCAATATTGGGAAGCTTTAAAAATTGTTCCTCTCATACTCTTGGCGAATCTTTTCTTGGGAATTTACCACAACCTTTCCGTTTGGTACAAAGTGACGGATCGCACAAAATTTGGGGCTTATATTTCGGTTTTTGCCGCTATAGTGACGCTTGTACTCAATTATGTATTAATTCCTATTATTGGCTATATGGGCTCAGCAATCGCAACACTTTCAGCCTATGGCAGTATGATGGTGCTTTCGTATCTTTACGGCCGCAAGTATTATGACGTTCCTTACCAAGTGAAAAAGATATGCGGTTATTTGCTGTTGGCCATTGGTTTTTCGGCAATTTCCTTTTACGCCTTCAACGGAAATATTTGGCTCGGAACTGCGTTGTTAGTAGTATTTACAGGAATAATGTTTTATTCTGAAAAGAAAGAATTTTTAAAAATCATACGGAAATAATTTCAATGAAAATTAAAATAATCAATACCTCAAACCATTCCTTGCCTTCATATGAAACCATTTCTTCTGCCGGAATGGACCTGAGGGCTTGCGTTGATGGCCCTTCAATTTTAAAGCCATTAGAGCGCGCCATCGTAAAAACGGGCCTTTTTATAGAATTGCCAATTGGCTATGAAGCACAAGTAAGGCCGCGCAGTGGCTTGGCTGCAAAAAAAGGCATTACTGTTTTAAATTCACCGGGAACAATTGATGCCGATTATCGTGGTGAAATAGGTGTGATTTTGGTAAATCTTTCCAACGAAGATTTCACAATTGAACACGGCGAACGAATTGCACAATTGGTAATTGCTAAACACGAACGAGCCGTTTGGGAAGAAGTTGAAGAACTTGGAGAAACTTCTCGCGGTGCTGGGGGTTTTGGAAGTACCGGAACCAAATAAAATCTAAAATCGTAATTCTACAATCTAAAATATGAAGATTATAGTCCCAATGGCAGGCCGCGGAAGCCGTCTTCGCCCACATACACTTACAGTTCCAAAACCGTTGATTCCCGTTGCCGGTAAACCGATTGTGCACCGTTTGGTTGAGGATATTGCCGAAGTTTTAAATGAGAATATTGAAGAAATCGCCTTCATTCTTGGCGATCCTGCTTTCTTTGGAGATGATGTGGTTGAAAGTTTAAAAACCCTTGCGGAAAACTTGGGGGCGAAACCTACTATTTACCGCCAATTGGATCCAAAAGGCACCGGACATGCCATTATGTGCGCCCAGGATTCGCTGTCGGGCCCAGCTGTAATTGCCTACGCAGATACATTGATTCGTGCAGATTTCGATTTGGATAAAAAGGCTGATGCAGTAATCTGGACCAAAAAAGTGAAAAATCCCGAAGAATACGGTGTAGTAAACCTCAACGAAAAAAACGAAATAATTGAACTGGTTGAAAAACCAAAAGAATATGTGAGCGACCAGGCCGTTATAGGTATTTATTATTTTAAGGAAGTTTCAGACCTTAAAAAAGAGTTGCAGTATGTTTTGGACAACAACATAATCCACGGCGGTGAATACCAAATAAACGATGGCATAAAACGGATGATGGCAGCGGGCAAAATCTTCAAAACGGGAACGGTTGATGAATGGATGGATTGCGGAAACAAAGAATTTACCGTGGAGACCAATCAGAAAATGCTTGGCTTTCTTTCCGAAGCAAACAAACCTTTGATTTCCGAAAATATTTCGAAGGAAAATTCACAAATAGTAGAACCTTGTTTCATCGGTAAAAACGTTATTTTAAAAAACAGCACCATTGGGCCGTACGCTTCCATTGGGGAAGGCACGGTAATTGAAGACAGCACCATAAAGAACAGTATAATCCAAACCAATTCAAAAATCAATAACGCGAATTTGAACAACGCTATGATTGGCAATTATGCTACTTTTGACGGTAAATTTACCAATGTAAGCATCGGCGATTATTCGGAGTTGAAATAATTAATTCCTATTAAGGCAGAAATCCCACGATTTGAAGATAAAACTAAAATACATACCCATATTTCTCTTCGGAATACTATTTCTGCCAAATTTTTCATGGTCACAAGAAACCGAAAATCTTCCGAATATAGAGCCAGAGAATGTTACAGATGTTTTTCAGGAAAACTTTTTTGAAGCACTGAAACAAAAAGGCATTGAAAATTATGAATTGGCACTCACGGCATTAAGCAAAGCAGAAAATGCAGCAAAAAGTGAAGAGAACAAAGCAGTGGTTTATTTTGAAATGGGCAAAAACCACACTTTTCTAAAACAATACGCTGAAGCCGAAGAACACTTCAATAAAGTTTTGAAGAGCCAGGGTAATAAATTGGATGTTTTGGAGCAGTTTTATGAATTGTACTATCAACAAAAGGATTACGAAAAAGCGATTCCGTTGGTGCAAAAACTTATTCCCTTTGATGAAGATTACAAAGAAGATCTCGCCAACCTCTACACCCTGACACAACAATACGACAAAGCCTTGGAGCAGTTGGACAACCTGGATCAAGTTTGGGGCGAAAGCGATATAAGAAATGCGCTGCGAGCCCAAATTTATCGTGCCACGGGCAATACGGAAGGTGCTATAGAAAACTTGGAGCAAAAAATTGATGACAACCCAAAAAACGAAAAGGAGTACCTAAACCTTATATTTCTTTACAGTGAGCAGGGAAACAAGGAAAAAGCTTTTGAGGCTGCAAAAAACCTATTAAAAAATAATCCAAAATCAGAGTTGGTACATTTGGCACTCTATAAGTTTTATCTCGCTGAAGGCAATGCTTTGGAAGCAATAAATTCCATGCAAATTGTCTTTGCCTCAAATGAAGTTGATAAGGAAACAAAGTACAAAGTGCTGGGCGATTTTATTCAATACGTTACTGAAAACCCACATTATGAAACGCAGTTGGCAGAAATTGTGGATCAATTTTCAGTCGAGAACGGTCGTGTTTATGAAAAGCTTGGCGATTATTATGCGGTGAAAAACAGAAAGGAAGATGCGCTGTTGGCTTATGAAAAAGGAATTGCAAAAGATCCGGACAATTACAATCTTTTGAAAAACACACTGTTGTTCCAAATAGATTTCAAGAAATATGAAGCAGCTGCAAAATTGAGTTCAGAAGGTTTGGAAATTTTTCCCGCGCAAGCCCTTTTATATTTGTTGAACGGAGTTGCAAACAACGGAATTGGAAAAAGCGATGCTGCCATTGAAAGTTTGGAAATCGGTTTGGATTTTATCTTGGAAGACCCAAAAATGGAGCGCGATTTTTATGAACAGTTAAGCTTGGCTTACGGAACTAAAGGAGATTCCAAAAAAGCCAAAATGTACGCCGAGAAAGCCGCAGCCACTAAAATGCCGAATTAAAATTATATGAAACTGAAATCCTATTACTTTTTGTTGCTATTGATATTTACATCCTGCGGGGGTACTAAAAACATTACAAATATTGAAAGTGCATCAGCAAAGGAGGTGATTGCCGCACACAAAACCGCTGCCCCAGATTTTAAAACATTGGCGGGAAGGGTGCAATTGGTTTATGAAACTGAAGATAAATTACAAAGCATAACCGTAAGCCTGCGGATGGAAAAAGACAAAAACATTTGGATAAAAGCCTCTATTTTAGGAATTACCATTGCCAAGGTTTTAATAACGCCAACAAGCGTAAGCTATTATGAAACCATTGGCAACACTTATTTTGAAGGTGATTTCGCTTTGTTGGGCGAATGGATAGGAACGCCAATAAATTTTCAACAAGCGCAAAACCTGCTTCTAGGACAGTCCATCTTTACCTTGAACCCTTCAGAATATAAGGCGGAAATTTTACAGAATAAATTCAAAGTGCAGCCCAAACAGCAACCCCAAGATTTTATACATTCCTTGATTTTGAACCCTGATAATTTCAAAATATCTTCCGAAACCCTTTCACAGCCAAGCGCTGAACGTTTGTTGAGCATTCGCTATGGCGATTACCAAAAAATAATGGATCAATTTTATCCTTCAACAATTTTGATAGATACTTCGGAAAAAGACGCGAAGACAAAAATTGAAATCAATTACAAAAAGATAGATTTGAATGCAGACGTGAGTTTTCCGTTTGAAATTCCACAAGGTTACGAAGAAATCCAACTTAACTAAATGAAGCATTTCCGCACATATTTTTTTTTATTGATCTGTTTAATTACAATTTCAACTGTTTCTGCGCAAGTTGACAAACAAAAGGAACTAGAGGAAAAGCGGCAGGCAATTCTAGATGAAATTAAGCAGATAAATTCGCTTCTTTTCAAAACAAAAAAAGAGGAAAAGTCTGTACTTTCACAAGTGGAAGACCTTAACCAGCGCATTTCGGCCAGTGAAAATCTTATTCGTATTACAAACCAGCAAGCAAATTTACTTACTCGAAACATCAATGACAATATTGAAAAAATAAGTGCGTTGCGCGAGGAGCTTAAGGTAATGAAGGCAGACTATGCAGAAATGATACGCAAATCATACAAAAGCAAGAGCCAGCAAAGCCGAATTATGTTTTTGTTGTCTTCACAAAATTTTTTGCAGGCATACAAACGTGTTCAGTACATGAAGCAATATGCCAAGTTCCGAAAGAAACAAGGCGAGGGAATTAAGGCAAAGACTGAAGAGCTTCAAAAATTAAATACAGATTTGATTGAACAGAAAAAAACAAAACAAAAACTAATTGCTGAAAACGAAGTGGCCAAAACCCAATTAACGAGCGAGCGGAAAGACCAACAAGCATTGGTGGCTACACTGAAAAAAGATGAAAGTAAGTTTGCTTCCCAGATAAGAACAAAACAGAAGCAGGCCGATGAAATAGACCGACAAATTGATGCACTCATAAGAGCGGCAATAGAAGAAGCCAATAGAATAGCCCGTGAAAAGGCGCTTGCGGAAGAAAAGGCAAAGGGCAATACAGTTGTAACAACTACCACAAAAAATACTGTAACAAAACCGGCCAAAACAGAGGAATTTGCCTTAACGGCTGAAGATAGAGCGCTTGCGGCCAGCTTTACCAATAATAAAGGGAAACTTCCTTGGCCCGTTGAAAAAGGGATGGTAGTAAAAAGTTTTGGAACCCATCAGCATCCACAGTTTCCAAACGTAACCACTAGTAGCAGTGGAGTTGAGATTGCAACGGAGAATAATGCTGACGTAAGGTCTATTTTTGAAGGGCAGGTAATGTCCATCCAAATAATAAAAGGCGCGAACAAAGTAGTTTTTATTCAGCACGGAGATTACATTTCGGTATATAGTAATATGGCTACTGTTTCTGTAAAGAAGGGCGATAAAGTTGCTACCAAACAAATTATTGGTACCGTGGCGAAAAGCGCTACAGAAGGTAGGACAGTTTTAAAATTCTACATCTATCAAAACAAAACAAAAATAAACCCAGCAGATTGGATTTACAGAATGTAATAAAAAAAGGGAGCTAAAAATGGCTCCCTTTTTATTATTGCTAACTAGAATATATTATTGTACTATTAGCTTTTTGGTAATTGTATTATTACCAGCTTTTATCTTCACAAAATAAACTCCGCTTGCATAACCTGAAACATTAAGAACGGTCTGCGTTTTGCCGGCCATTTCAGCTTCTGAAATATAGTGTAAACGTTGACCTATACTATTGAACAAAGTCAGTGAAACATCATCAAGCAATACGTTTTTGAAATTGATGAAAACTTCTCCTTTAGCAGGGTTTGGATACATTCTTATATTGTTAAGATTTTCTTTTGCAACACTCAAATTGCCCCTAACATTTATATTGTCAATAAAAGTACTGTTGCCGTAACCGTTAATATTCACAAAACGAAACTGAACATATTCACCTAAATAAGGCGCAAGATCTATTGTTTCTGTCCGCCAATCTGAAGCGGAAGTTGGAGTCCAGTTACCCGCTTCATAGCCCGATAGAGTTGAGAGTTCCAATCCATCCTTATAATAAATTTGCGTGAAGGAAGCTCCGCAATCTATCGATACATCCACTCTAAAAGCATCAGAAAAACTTGAGGAGAATTGGGCTTTCGCCAAATCGAAATCCAGCTGTGCGGAATTTGCCGAAACAAGGTCGAAGTATTCGGTCGCAATTATATCCTCTTCCCCAGCAGCATTGTATGAAAAATTATCAATATAGGCTGTTACTGTTTGTGAGCCGTCACTGCCGGTAATATTATTTCTTTCCACCCAAGTATCATCATTATCTGGATTTAAGATATTCCATCCAGGAGGCGGCATACCATTTACATCAAAAGGCTCCTCAAAATCTAGTTGTGTAGCTTCTGTGGCAGCATAGAATGTTAAAGAGTCTGTATTATTATTTTGGTTCTCATCGCCTGGCAAATCAACCGAAACTGTAAGTGTGTATGTGCCTGAAGACGAAATAGTCAAAGGTTCTGCAAAATCAAAGGTAACTTGTTGGCCAGAAGTGAGTGTTCCCGAATAGGTTTCAGTAACTACAGGATTGCTATCCAATTGATATGAAACTTCAAAATCGCTCTGCGGCTCCACACCTGAATTCATTATGATAGCAGAAACTACTATTGGGCCAGGATTGCATATTTGGTTAAAATCGCTTGCTTCATTATTACTCTGTATTGAAACGTCGTTTGTCAATGAACAATTCAACAAACCTCCTGGATAGAATACAGCTATACTACGTCTGCCTTTCCAGTCATTAGTGGCATTTTTAGCTACTGTCGCCGCCCATATTGGATCAGTTTCATTTGTAATGGGTACGGTAATAGTTGTGGTATTGGAAGTACCAACCACTTCCATATATTTCTCTCCCAAAATATATAGATCATAGGATTCTGCACCACTAACGGCGTTCCATGAAAAAGTTGCTTGGTCTGGACACACCTGTGTTACCTGAACATTTGATACTAAAGGGGCGATGGAAAAATTTTCATCACTAACATCCTGTGAAGCACCGTTACTAACTCTAATCAAAGCATCGCCCGTTACGGAATTGGGTACATTCCAACCATAATTGGTAGTGGTATTTGAAACGGTTGCAATAGCATTCCAGGTACTACCATTGTTTGTGGAATATTCCAAGACAAAATTTGAAGTAGTATTTGCAGGCACGGCATCCCAATGGATAGATTCCGTTTCACCGGGAACAAAGCTTTCACCGGCGTTTGGATAAGTAACGGTTACGTTATCTGCGATAATTTCATAAACCACAAAATACTCCTGTGGCCCCATCGGCACATTAAATCCATCAATATTAATGGTATAATTACCAGACGCGGGATTATTGATTAGTACCTGCTCCATGTTATTTAAATGGTCGGGGCCATTGGTAGCTGGATTGTTAAGGGTAGTTGGGTCTGGGGTTTCATCCAATATCCACGGAAGATAGTTAGTACTTGAAGGACCTGTAACCACAAGGTCCAGGTCATTCACTAAAGCAGGATTGGCGCCCGGAGTGGCCGGTGCATCACTCCAGTATACCATAAAACGCACTTGTTTTGTGCCCGAGGGAACATTTATGGAGTGGTCGTTAGAACCTCCTTGTGAAATAGTGCTAGAGAGAAAACGATTTTCCTCAATAAGTTTAGCGGCCCTAAGACCGTTTACAATTCCCCAACCAAATTTAAAATCTGGACCTGTATTGCCTGCTTCATTGGCGGTATTCATCAAAGTAGCTTTTATAAGTGCAGCTGGAGGCAGTACATTGCCGTTTGCTTCAGAATATGCTTGGTACAATTGTGCGGCAACACCTGCAATTCCTGGAGAAGCACCAGAAGTACCCCCAAATGACTGATAGGTATTATTTTCATTTGTAGAAATTTGGTTTTGTCCATTTGCGGAAATGTCTGGCTTTATTCTTCCATCGTGGGCAGGACCGCGGCTACTGGAGTTTACCAACGAACCATCAAAAAATACATTTGCAGTGGCAATTACATTTTTACCCTGCTTATGTCCTCCTGTAATATTTCCCCATTGGCTGCCGGCACCATAACCACAATTACTCCCATTTGAGTTTCCCGCAGAAAATGTATGCTGAAGATTTGGCAATGATTGCGCCTGGGTATCCACTGTCTGGGTAATAGTAGTATAACCCGCATTACACCCGTTACTATATGATGAATTGGTAATAACCACATCTCCACTATTTATAAGATTAACAGTAGGAGTATCTAAAAATGATGGTTGATAGTTTGAAACATATAATAAAGAACCAGCGGCCATCCCTCTATTGGAAGGATTTAAGTTACCGGCCCCCGACATAATTCCAGAAACGCCATCGCCATGGGATTGGCCACTTCCGCTAGCCATAGAATTGTCTATCCTTCCCTGAAAATCGATATGTGGGCCTACAATACCGTCATCACGGCAAAGCACACCAATATTTAATCCTGTATAATTTCTGCCAGCAGAGGTTTGTGTATCCAAATTACTTGAACGGTGTAAACTTCTGCCTCGTGTATCGTCGGGCACAGAAGGTGCCACAATTAGTTCAACCCATTTTACAAAAGGAAGATTGGAAAGTTCATCCAAACAATTATTGGGAATGGAAAGATCTATATTATTTGAGCCTTTATAAGTTTGTTTCACCGCTATTTGCTTTTCGGCTAATTGCTGGATAACATAGTCTGCAGAAACATATTTGTGAAATTGCAATGTTACCAAAATATTATTGCCTTCCCTTGCCCAATTTTCAAATGGAGGATCTTTTAAATCCTGTGAGAGCTTTGCACTCCCCCATACCGGAACAATGCTCCTTACACCCTGATTTCTCAAGAATGTTACCGAAGTGTTTTTAGGGAAATAAAAAAGATAGGTTTGGTGCGGAATATATTCCAGAAGCTCCATCTTATTTTGTTTGAATAGGTTTTGAACGGTTTGGCTGGGGGTTTCATAAAATTGAACCCAGCCTATATACCCGTTTTGAAGTTTTGCGGATTCAGGCATTGAATCCCACTGAAAGGTGCTAATGTTTTCAGGCATTGCATAAGTCTCGCCTTGAAATTTGATGTTGCTTGAATTTTGGGCAAATACATTTGAGAATGCAAATAAAAATGCCAAAAAACAAACGCTTCGAAAGATTTGGAAAGTAGTTTTTTTCATGATTTGATAGATTTGAAGATAAATTGAAAAATTCCTTAGCTGAAAATTCTTACGAATTTTTCAACAAAGGATTTCAAATATATTTAATACCATCAATAAAGCAGTCATGAAATTGCGAAATATTTATTTTTAACATAAAAACAGACGCGTCAAAACCGTACGCAATCAATATGTTACAAAGAAGAAATTTCCGATTATTCAAATAAAGCCTTTAGCTCAGTAGCATCTTTCGGCTTCATTTTACCTGCAAGCACGAGGCTCAATTGTTTTCTGCGAAGTGCCGCTTCAAAACGTTTCTTTTCAATTTCGGTTTCGGGAACAAGTTCTGGAACCCGAACCGGATTGCCCATTTCATCAACAGCCACAAAAGTATAAATTGCTTCGTTTGAAAGAGTTCGTTCGCCACTTTCGCGATCTTCAATAAACACGTCCATATAAACCTCCATGGAACTGCTAAATGCCCGAGATACCTTTGCTTCAACCGTTACCACACTTCCCAAAGGAATCATTTTATTAAACGCCACATGGTTAACCGAAGCGGTAACAACAATTCTACGGCTATGGCGTCGCGCTGCAATACTTGCGGCCCGGTCCATTCTTGCCAATAGTTCGCCCCCAAACATATTCCCAATTGGGTTTGTTTCGCTAGGCAATACCATATCTGTATAAACGGTTAAAGATTGATTTGCAGTTCTGGATTGCATCAGTAAAAATTTTTGCAAAGATACCTAAGTTCAGAATAAAGAGTAGACAAAAAAAGGAAAGAAAAGTGAGCTGAAAAACTTTACTGAATTTCCTGAACCAATAGCCAAGCATCGGCATTTTCAGATCTCTGTATTTCATAAAGTTTTCGCTGTGCCGCAACCTTATCGTCAAAACTTGCATAGAGAACTTGGTGAAGCCCGTATCTATTAACCTCCATTTTTAAGGGGGAATAGCCCTTTTCACGTAATTGAAAAACTTTCTTTTCAGCATTCGCTTCCATACGATATGCTCCCGCAACAATATGATACATTCCGGAATGTTTTGGTACCTGCAAACTCAGAACGGGCAAAGGATTTTCAATTACAAAAGTAGCTTCCTGTATTTGATTTTCAACTAGGCTATTGGCTTTTTCCCTTTCAGCATAGTTAAATTTTTGAACTTGGTTTTCGTACAATTTCAAACTTCCGAAACCTATTGTTGATAACGCCAAAACGGCAATAGCGGCATATTTAAGGTAAGGCTTGGCTTCCCTTCTTTCGGGCGTAAAGTGTATTGGCGCCTTTTCCTCCAAAGCTTCCACCGTTTCTTTGTAAACCTCACGGTTAATTTTTGAAGAAACAAACGAAGAAAGGCCAAAAGCGGAAGTACTGAAATTCTGTTGTTGCAGCGGTTCAAACTGAAGTGATTTTTCTTCATTTAAAGAAAACTCGCCAATATTTTTAAAAGAAATAGTTTTTCCTTCCGAAAGTGCCGTTGAAATTTCAGAAGTAAAATTTCTAATTTTTTGCAAGGCCGTTTCATAGCTGCATTTTTCTACCGAAGCCACATAATTTGCAAACAAGCCATCGTTCGCCTGCAACTGTTTATTGAACGAAACAATTTTTGAAGGCGGGTGAAATGTGTTTGAGGTTTCATCAATACGGGCAGATTTATATCGCGTTAAAAACGCGCCAAACCCAGGAATAATAACACATTCATATCGGTAAAGAAGATCGGCTATGTAGGTTGTAAGTTGCATATTAACAAAATTAGCCTTTTTTAAAGGCCATACAATTTTTGTTTTGCTAATTTATTAACAACTTAAAAATTTCGTATTTTTAAAATCTCCCCCGATTTTTATTTTCTAAACTATGCTTTCGAAAAACGAACTGCGCTATACGCTTGCCTTGCAGCGAATTCCAAATCTGGGTGATATTTCAGCAAAAAAACTATTGCGTAAAATGGGCTCTGCGGAAGCTGTTTTTAAGGAGAAGAAAGGCAATCTCGCCAAAATTGACGGAATCGGTCTCTTGCGGCTAAAAGATATAAACTTGAAAAAGCAGTTGGAAGAAGCCGACGAAGAATTAAAATTTATTGAAGAAAACGGTATTCAATTTAGCTATTTCAAAGATAAAAATTATCCGGAAAAATTAAAACATTGCATAGATGGACCCATACTTTTCTTCCATCGTGGAAATATAGATTTGGCGGGAAAGAAAATAATCAGCATTGTGGGCGCACGTAAAATTACCAGTTACGGCAACGTTTTTTGCCAAAGTTTGATTGCAGAACTTGCGCCATTAAATCCAGTAATTATTTCGGGTTTGGCGTATGGAGTAGATATTTGTGCACACAAAGCCGCAATAGAAAATAACCTTCAAAACGTTGCTTGTTTGGCGCATGGATTAAATCAATTCTACCCAAAAGACCATAGAAAATATGCTAATAAAATAGAAGAAAATGGTGGATTTATTACCGAGTTTTGGAGCAGTGATACTTTTGACAGAAACAATTTTTTGAAACGAAATAGAATAATTGCAGGACTTTCTGAAGCTACCATTGTTATAGAATCTGCCGAAAAAGGCGGAAGTTTAGTAACCGCCGATATTGCAAATTCGTACAACCGCGAAGTTTTTGCCGTTCCCGGAAGAGCGACAGACAGTCAAAGCCAGGGCTGCAATAATTTAATAAAACAGCAAAAAGCACAGTTGCTTACGAGCGCGGCAGATATAATCTATATGTTGGGCTGGGAATTTATGGAATCCAAAAAACCAAAACAAACACAACTATTCGTGGAACTGGACGAAGAAGAAAAAGTGATTTTTCGGTTTTTAAAGGAAAAGGAAAAAGAACTTTTGGATGTCATCGCTTTGAAATGCAACATTCCCGCATATAAAGCTGCCAGTATTTTAATGAATATGGAATTGAAAGGCGTTATTAGGCCCTTGCCGGGGAAACTATTTCAGTTGATTTGAAAATGTATGTCGTTTCCAGCGCAGTCGAGAACTTTTAAGATTTTCACCCTGCTCCGGACCTACAAGAATTTAATAACCCACTTTTTCGCGAACTCTTTTTAAAACACCATCGGCAACCTTTCTAGCTTTTTCGGCACCCGACGCCAAGGCAGCATCAATCTCCGGAAGGTTTTCCATAAAGTAATTGTAGCGGATTCGCTCTTCAGAAAATTTTTCGATTATCAATTCAAAGAAAGCTTGTTTTGCGTGTCCGTAACCATAATTTCCTGCTTCATAATTCTTTCGCATTTGCGCCACTTCTTCTTTGGAAGCGAGAATTTTATACAAAGAAAAAACGTTACAAGTTTCGGGATTTTTGGGTTCTTCCAGAGGTGTGCTATCAGTTTCAATACCCATAATTTGCTTCCGAAGTTTTTTATCATCCAAGAAAATATTGATAATATTTCCTTTTGATTTGCTCATTTTAGAACCGTCAGTACCAGGAATATACATCGTCTCCTCCTGAACCTTGGCCATTGGCAATACAAAAGTATCGCCCAGTTGAGCGTGGAAACGTGAGGCAACATCGCGCGTAATTTCAATGTGTTGCATTTGGTCCTTACCAACGGGAACAATTTCAGCATCGTATAAAAGTATATCGGCCGCCATGAGCATCGGGTATGTAAATAGCCCGGCGTTAACGTCTTCCAATCTATCTGCTTTATCCTTAAAGGAATGTGCCAGCGTCAATCTTTGAAACGGAAAAAAGCAACTTAAGTACCACGAAAGCTCGGTAGTTTGTGGTATGTCGCTCTGGCGGTAGAAAACTGCCCTTTCAATATCCAATCCAAAAGCCAACCACGCGGCGGCTACACTATAGGTATTTGCCCGAAGGGTTTCAGCATTCTTAATTTGCGTAAGTGAATGCATATCTGCTATAAAAAGAAAAGAATCGTTCTTTAGGCTATTGGCCATTTCAATAGCTGGGACGATTGCTCCCAAAAGATTCCCAAGGTGTGGCGTGCCTGTACTTTGAATTCCTGTTAGTATTCTGGACATGGTTTAAAAAATTTCAGCAAAGGTAATTTTTTTGAGTTACTCCCATCGTTCAAATTATTACTTTTGAACTTCCATGAAGCTAATTAAACAAATTTTTGCAGCTTTTTACCGTATCTGGTTTTATATAATAGTGGCGTTGGCTACTATCGTACTGTTTCCGTTTTTGATAATAAGTATTTTGAAATATTCATGGTATCCATTTTTCTTCAAGGTGGCAAGAACTTGGTCTGCTTTTATAATTTATGGAATTGGTTGTAATCCTATTATAAAGCGTAATATTCTTTACAAAAAAGGAGAAAGCTATATGTTTGTGGCCAACCATACGTCAATGACAGATATTATGCTTATGTTTTATTCCACAAAAAATCCCTTTGTTTTTGTTGGAAAAAAGGAATTGGCTAAAATTCCATTGTTTGGATATATTTACAAACGCACCTGTATTTTGGTAGACCGCGGTAATACAAAGAGCCGTGTGGAAGCTTTTCGAAGAGCAGAAATACGTTTGAATGAAGGACTGAGCGTATGCATTTTTCCTGAAGGGGGCGTCCCTGATGACCTATCGCTGCTATTGGATGAATTTAAGGATGGCGCCTTCAGACTCGCCATTGAGCACAAAATACCCATTGCCCCTATGACTTTTCACGACAACAAAAAACGTTTCCCATATTCTTTTTTTATTGGCAGTCCTGGCAAAATGCGGGTAAAGGTTCATAAACTTATACCCACGGCAAGCCTTAGTTTGAAAAACAGAAAAGAATTGAAAATGAAAACGCGGAAAGTGATTTTGGAAGAATTACAAAATCCTACAGTATAAAAAAACCGTCCTATGGCGCAGAACGGTTTTTCTTTTTGTTTGAAGTATTTCAAACACATCCAACTAAAAACTAACCTAAAACTTGAAACTCAATCCACTGTAAACTCCCATAAAATAGGGTTTAAAGTTTACAGAGGAATCGGTATAAGGGTTGAGCTGGTATTTAAACATTGGCTCAATATTAAACGTAAATTTTTTGGACAGTTTATAGTCCAGTCCCAGCCCGACGTTAGTTGAAAAGCTTACAGTGGAAAGATTGTTGGCATCTCCCAAAACGGTATTGAAGTTATCGGCTTTCACCGAAACTTCATTATTTCCTAAAAATAAAGTACTCAAACCGCCTATAACATTTACGCCAAACCTGCTGTCAATTACAGCATATTTAAGCTCTATGGGCACTTCATAATAATTTATATTTTGTATTAGTTCTGCATCACCTTGGGTTGATTTTGGCGTTATATTTCCAAAGTCATCTGAAGGTGCCGCACTCGCAAAAGAACCTTTATCCGCAACAGTAACAACTACTTGCCTAGAACCATAGTCAACAGATTTCAAAGCAACAGCTACCGGACCTGTACCCACTTCAATTCCGGTTGTACTATAACCCAAATCTACATTATTGACCCCCGTACGTATGCTCAATCGTTTGCTGACGGCATAACTTACTTGCACGCCATAGCTCATATTTACATCTCCATCTTGTGGGTTGTCCGCAAAACTTGGGTCTATGGATGAGCCATTGCCAAGGCTGCTGTAGTAAACAGGAGCTACATTTGGCGCAACATTCCAGCGGTGTTCTGGTTTTTCATTCTTTTTCTTTTCAGAAACAATTTCTTCGTCCTTTTCGGCAATGGCGTCAAAGATTGACTTTTTGTTTTTTGATTCTTGCAGTATTTCTTCCTCTGTCTTTACAATATTTTTTTCTGAATTCTCATTAACAATCCCTGTTTCCGTTTTGGTATCAAAAAGCTTATCCTTATTAATGAAATCTTTGTTTGCTTCATTAACATTATTCTCAATATTTCCTTTTTCAGAATCACTGCCTTTTGTGGTGGCCATTGATTCTCTTACATTCTTTTCAGATGTATTGGTTTCGAGCCCCCCTTTCTTTGTATTGTCTTTTATTTTTGAAGAATTGTTTTCCGAATTGTTGGAAGCTATTACAGAATTGGTTGTTTTTTTAGAAGAATTATTGAATTTATTAGTTGATGATTTTGTTTCCCCTTTATTTTTTGAAGAAGTATCTTCGGTAGCATCCAAATTTTCAGACGTTGTATTCTGATTTGTTTTTTCTTCGGAAGCAACTTGTGAATCTTCAGCCTGTTTTTCAATCTCAGGTTTATTTTCTTGTAATTGATTTTCAGTTTGCTCTACATTCTCATCGGTAATTTTGGGAGCAACAACATCAGAAGAGTTGTAAAGTGAATTGCCAACAGTCAACAAAAGTGCAATCAACGCAGCAACACCGCCAAGTTTGATCCACAGCGGGATAACTTTACGCTCCTTTTTCTCCTTTTTCAGCTCGGCCTGGATGTTTTCCCAGACGCGCGGCGAAGGAGTGGCTTCAAGATTTTTGAAACCTTCGTTAAAAATGCTGTCTATGTTTTTCTTTTCTTTCATTTTCACCCTTTAGAGGGAAACTTTTTCAAAAACCCCCACCCAAAAGTAGGGGCGTTTTAAATCTAAACAATTCATAATGCTTTAAGTGTTATTTAGTAGCATTATAATCTTCAATTTTATTTTTCAAAATCATTCTGGCACGGGCCAGATTTGATTTAGACGTTCCGTCGCTGATTCCTAACATTTCTGCTATTTCTTTATGCTGATAACCGTCCATCACGTACATACTGAAAACCAATCGATATCTATCCGGTAATTCCTGCACTATTTTCAGCAAAAAATCCAATGGAATTTCCTCGCTTTCAATTTCTACTTCCGCCTCATCCTCTATTTGTCCTTCATCAACAATTTCAAAGGTTCGCTGTTTTCGGTATTTTTGAAGTACGGTATTTACGGTAATACGTTTCATCCAGCCTTCAAAAGAACCTTTGCCATTATACTGCTCCACTTTTTTTAGAATAGTTATAAAAGCATCTTGCAAATTATCTTCTGCCTCGGTATAGTTGGGCGAATATCGAAGACAAATAGCAAAAAGGATTCTATTGTATCGTTTGTACAGTTCGCCCTGGGCCGTGGCTTGCTGCTTTTTGCATAATTCTATGAGCTCGTCTAATGTCAAATGCGGTACCGTGAGTTATTGTTCCGTTGTAAATACCTCCTTTATTGTAGAGGGCAACCGTAATAATCAAGGCTCCTACATTTTGTA
>Ga0209344_10001462_pt1 | contig 30624 bp, 27 predicted proteins | sample Cruoilmetagenom6_FD_187293 | JGI IMG/M metagenome (GOLD analysis project Ga0209344, IMG submission 187293) | Oil polluted marine microbial communities from Coal Oil Point, Santa Barbara, California, USA - Santa Barbara Oil Seep Sample 6 (SPAdes)... | ecosystem: Environmental > Aquatic > Marine... | reverse complement strand
AACCTATATCCGCGCCCTGCAAACCGGCCGGCCTTTGCGTGTGCTATCCGATGAAATCGCCGAGAAAACAGCGCAAGAATTAGAGGAGTATCCCGATCAATCCGGTAAACACCTGTCTGAACTGAAAGCCATTTTGGATCAAGAAGGTTCGGACTATGCCGGCTAACGGTGTGGAAAACCAAAACAAGGATTGGAACTACCACCCCGACCTACCCCTACAAGATCCCTCCCCCTTCACTCACCTCAGCGAGCCGCGCTTTTTAATCGGCTGGCTGCGCCAAAACTGGCTTAGCCTGTCCGAACGCGTCTTGCTGTTAATATTAGCAGTGGCTCTTTGGTATTTCGCCTACCCATCGCTAGAAACCGCACAAACATTCGCCTTTGGCTGGGTCATACAAACCTGGGCGATAAACATGTGTGCCATGTTGGCCATTGCAGGGGGGCTGCACTGGTATTTCTACGCGCGCAAAGCCCAAGGCATGCGGCTGAAATTCGATCACCGCGGCCAAACCCGCAACAATCGCAACTTTCTGTTTTCCGATCAGGTCAAAGACAATGTGTTCTGGTCCCTGACCAGTGGTGTCGCTCAATTAACCGCCTTTCAGGTGGTCACGATGTGGTTGATGGCAAACGGCTATGCTCCCACGATCACACTGGTTTCAAACCCCGTGTGGTTCGTCATCTGGCTGATGCTCATGCCGATATGGTCAGCCTTTCATTTCTACTGGGTGCACCGCTTGCTGCACATCCCGTTTTTCTACACCCGCTATCACTCATTACATCACCGTAACATCAACATCGGCCCGTGGTCCGGTATGTCCATGCATCCGGTTGAGCATTTCATTTACCTCACATCACTTTGTGTGCACTGGTTTCTGGCCTCACACCCCATACACCTGATATTTCATGTGCTCTACCAAGGCCCGGGCGCGGCTATGACCCACACGGGCTACGAAGACCTGCTAATCAAAGACAAACGCAGACTGGCTTTGGGCACTTTTTACCACCAATTGCATCATCGTTACTTTGAATGCAATTATGGTAATCAGGAAATGCCATGGGATCGCTGGTTCGGCACCTTCCATGATGGCTCATCAGATGCAACTGTCGAAACCCGGGCGAGAAAGAAAAAGATGTACAGTTCATGACTGGGACCCGCAAAGAAGCGATGAAAGAACGCCGCAAACGCATGGGCAACAAGCTTGGCGGATAATTAAGGGCGTCTCAATTCGCTCGCCAAACCGAACGTCACTCGCTACGACTGTATAAAACGAAGCAAAGCACCCAAATGAAAATCCTTAGAACAGACAATATGATAGGGGCGGCATTCATGTGCGGCTCAATGGCTGGATTTGCTTTGAACGACGCATCAATAAAAACCGTGGCATCTGACATGAATGTCTATCAGGCGATCTTTATCCGTGGTTTATTCACTGTTCTTTTCATTGGCGCTTTTGCACTTTTCAGCGGCACATTCAAAAACCTGCCGGACCGTTCCGACCAAAAACTGATCGCTTGGCGTTCTGTGGCGGAAGTCGGCGCTACCATGATGTTCCTGACCGCTTTGGTAAATATGCCCATCGCCAATATTACTGCCATTTTGCAAGCGCTTCCTTTAACCGTTTCCGTGGCCGCCGCCCTATTCATGCGCGAGTATTTTGGCTGGCGGCGTGCCGTCGCTATTCTGGTTGGGTTTTGCGGTATGATAATTATCGTACGTCCCGGTGCAGACGGGTTTAACAGCTACGCACTATTCGGATTGGCTGCCGTTGTTTTTGTGACGTGGCGCGATCTGACAGTGCGTAAATTTTCAATAAATGTATCTTCGCTTTTTGTTTCTTTCGTCACATCTGTTGTCATTACCATTACAGGTGGCATTGCAACTATACTATTGGGGGAATGGACCCCTGTATCAAATACTGAACTCGCACTTCTGGCTTTGGCTGCAATCTTTTTATTCGGTGGATACTACGCTTCTGTTGCCGCAATGCGGGTCGGCGAAATCGCATCCGTTGCCCCATTCCGTTACACAATCATGATCTGGGCCATTCTGTTGGGTTGGTTGATCTGGGGCGACATCCCCGATGGTTGGACACTTCTGGGCATGACAATCGTCATCAGTATGGGTGCGTATACTTTGTGGCGTGAACGCATTCGCTAAAAGCAATATTCCCCCACCAAATCACTCAGCTAGCTGCGCCCGCAGATACGCAACATTTGTCACCAGCCCGGGCAACAACCACTGAAACAATCGACACATATTGATGACCTCGTCCAGTAGTGGCGCATCCTGTCTTGCAGCCTGAATTAATGCAGACGAAGACAGACAGCCGGGATTTGGCAAGCCATCGCGTATCAAGTCAACGGAACGTCGGTGTAGTTCATCACAAATCGGATCGGTTTTCGCAGCCAGCAAAGCGGGCCGTATATCTGCCCATGCCAACTGCCAATAGCTTGGCCAGCGCGCCAACGCACGGTAGTCCGTGTTGACAAACGGTAAACCCAGTACAGCTTTGATGTCATCATAAACCGCCCTTGTGTCAGGGTCTGCATGATGCGCTTCCATCAAAACAAACGGCACATCATTATCGGGTGCATGTCTGCCTTTGAAAGCGGGGATAGTATCAGGGACGACAGACCCTTCCATTTCGCCACCCTCCAGCAGGTATCGCGCCAAGGTTGCCATAATCAAATACGGTTGATTGCCATGGCTGAAAATCTCGATCATCCGGCGAATACCCGCGATCTCACGCGGCGCATAACCAAGTGCTGCCAGCTTTGAGCACAGCGGTGTCGGGTTCAGCCCTTTCACTTGATCTTCAGCAAAGGCACGGTTTTCCAAACAGGCTTCAACATATGGCTGACTTGCACATAGACCGCGCGCGCCGTCCCAAAGCGTTTTATAGAAATGCGGGTAATGGGAAAACGCCATAGTAACGACGCCCATCCAAGGAACCTGAAGCACGTTCTGCATATCCTTATACCAAGCCAGCCTTTGCCCCTTTGCCAGATATTCTGGCATTGGATGAATGGTCGGTATCGGATCTGGTTTCAGTCGCGCAAGTTCCATGGTTAACCTTTAGGTCACAATTTTTATCATACGTAAATCATACGCCGATCATACGGATTGTGCACAGCAAAATCGGCTATTAAAATAGCACCTAATACCCCGAACGCCGCGTTAACAAACCAGCCTAAAAATCAAGGTTTTCCACGGACAGTGCATTTTGTTGAATGAACACGCGGCGCGGCTCTACCACGTCACCCATTAACTTGGTGAACAGGTTATCAGCATCTGCCAAATCCCCGATTTTCACCTGCAACAATGTACGTGCATCCGGGTCAAGTGTGGTTTCCCATAGCTGTCCCGGGTTCATTTCGCCCAAGCCTTTGTAGCGCTGCAATGACAGGCCTTTTTCGCCTTCTGCCATCACGAGACTCAGCAACGCTGTTGGTCCGTGTACAACAGTGGTTTTATCCTTGCGAATGAAGCGTGCGGATGCGCCGTAGACCTCTTTCAATGCATTTGTCATATCGCTTAATTTGCGGGCTTCGCCAGAATGCAAACAACGGCCATCCAATGTATGGCTTTCCTCGACACCGCGCAAAATACGACTGAACCGCAGTCCATGATCTTGGGTTTGTCGCCCAGACCAACCACGTTCATATTCCAGACTGACTTGGTCTAAACGTCCGCAAACCAGATCGGCGGTACCTTGCGGATCATTGTCCGCAACGCCCGGCAGCAAGGCGCCGGCAATGGTTGCCTGTTCCAGAATATGACGGTCATAATGGGTCGGAAATGCATTTAGAATAGTGCGGGCATTACGCGCTTCAGTCACCACGCGTGCAAGATCGGCACCGGTGATAATATTGCCGTTGCCCAAATCCAGTGAGGCCCCGTCAATGCCTTGTTCAATAAGGTAATCTTCCAGTGAAGGTTGATCTTTCAGGTACACTTCCGACTTGCCACGCGCCACTTTAAACAGCGGAGGTTGTGCAATATAAAGGTATCCGCCATCAATCAATTCAGGCATTTGGCGAAAGAAAAATGTCAGTAGCAATGTACGGATATGCGCCCCGTCTACATCCGCATCTGTCATTATGATAACTTTATGATAACGCAGCTTTTCGATGTTGAATTCATCTCGGCCGATACCTGTGCCCAAGGCTGTGATCAGGTTGGTGATTTGCTCTGATGTCAGCATCTTGTCGAACCGCGCACGCTCCACATTCAGGATTTTACCGCGCAACGGCAACACCGCCTGATTTTCACGACTGCGCCCCTGCTTGGCAGAGCCGCCGGCGCTGTCCCCTTCCACAATGAAAATCTCGGACTTCGAAGGGTCACGTTCCTGACAATCTGCCAGCTTTCCGGGCAGTGATGTGCCACCAAATGCCGTTTTGCGCCGTGTCAACTCGCGTGCTTTACGCGCCGCTTCACGGGCATGTGCCGCTTCGACAATCTTGGTGACGATTTCCTTGGCATAGGCGGGATTCTCTTCAAACCATTCCGCCAGTTTTTCGTTCATCAAACTTTCAACAACTGGTCGCACTTCGGATGAAACCAACTTGTCTTTGGTTTGCGAACTGAACTTCGGATCGGGCACTTTTACGGATAGAACACAGGTTAACCCTTCGCGTGCATCATCCCCCGTAAACGAGACCTTTTCCTTCTTGGCAATCCCGCTGGTTGACGCATAATTATTTATAGTACGAGTCAAAGCCCCCCGAAACCCTGCCATGTGTGTACCGCCGTCACGTTGCGGGATGTTATTGGTAAAGGGCAGGACATTTTCGTGGTAACTGTCGTTCCACCACATCGCAACTTCAATAGTTATGTCGTCTTTTTCACCAACAATGTATATCGGGTCTTCAATGACTGCGGTTTTTGAACGATCCAGATAGCGTACAAATTCCTTAACGCCACCTTCATAAAACAACACAGACTCCAACACTTCCGCGGGGCGTTCATCACGCAGTATGATCTTTACACCTGAATTCAAAAAGGCAAGTTCCCGCAGGCGGTTTTCCAACGTTTTGAACACATACTCACGGTTTGAAAATGTATTAAGCGTTGCCATGAACCGCACTTCGGTGCCCGTTTCACCTTGCGCATCGCCAATCACCTCAAGATGTTTAACTGTATCTCCATGTTCAAATCGCGCTATATGCACCTTGCCGTCGCGCCAAATTTTCAGCTCCAGCCAGTCTGACAGCGCATTCACAACCGATACGCCAACGCCGTGCAAACCGCCCGACACTTTATAGGAATTACTATCGAATTTGCCGCCTGCATGAAGTTGCGTCATAATCACTTCAGCCGCTGACACGCCCTCTTCTTCGTGGATCCCCACGGGTATCCCACGTCCGTTATCGCGCACGGAAACACTTTCGTCTTCATGAATTGTAACCGAGACAAAATCGGCATGCTTGGCCAAAGCCTCATCAATACCGTTATCCACCACCTCATAGACCATATGGTGCAAACCGGAACCATCGTCCGTGTCGCCAATGTACATACCAGGCCGCTTGCGAACTGCTTCTAAGCCTCTGAGAACTTTAATAGAATCTGCGCCGTATTCTTCTGGTACTTGCTGCTCGTCAGACATTTGTCTATCCCGTTATATTTTGCGCTATATATACTGGTTTTTAAGTGGGATGTCACGTCTGAACCACAAGATTTTGTGTCAGATCACGACGATCACAAGCCCCACAAAGATCAAGGCAATACCTGCCCCTATATTGGTTTTACGAACTGCATCAGGGGACGCTAGAAACCGCCGCATGCGGTCTACGAAAACGGCCAGAGTCAGATTACCAACCAATGGAACACAAAAAGAAACCATACAAATTGCCACCATATCAGGTCTGGTCAGCAGGCTAAAATCAAAGAAGCTTGGCAATAACGTCATGTAGAACAGACTAGCTTTCGGGTTGGCAATAACAGCGGCCAATCCTGCTATAAACCCCGCCCACAAACCGGGTGCTGTGAGCCTGGTATCCTCGCTTAATATCTTGTTGGGCCATCGCACCAAAGCAGCCCCCATTAAACAAAGTATCACTGCTGCAACATATCGAAACAACACCAGTATATCGGCGTAGATCAATGCCAGATAACTCACCCCGATAAGTGCTATTAACGGCCACAGAATGTCCCCGAATGCCACACCAAATGCCAATGGGACTGCGGATTTAAACCCGCCTGAAACAGTGCGCGCTATAATAGCCACCCAAACAGGCCCCGGGGTAATGAACAGGATGAATAGAGCACCCGCATAAAGCACCAGTTGAGCGATCGTGATTGTCATATTAGCCAGCGATCATTCCGTCGGCATCCAGCGTCCAGAACGGGTTATGTGCCACTTCCCACAAGTGACCGTCGGGATCAGCAAAGTTGCCGGAATAACCGCCCCAAAACACGTCCTTTGGCTTGGTAATGACAATTGCGCCTGCCTTGAGCGCATCCGCAAATGCGCGATCCACCTCTTGCGGGCTGTTGTAATTTATTGCCAGTGTAATTGTCCCGGTAGAGCGTTCATGGATTGGCATACCTATATCCGCGGTTAGGGCATCTCTGGAGTAAAGTGCGAAAAACTGACCCGCGATTTGGTAAAACGCAATTTTGTCATTACCGCCTTCTGCCTCAACCCAGCCAATATCTGCGTAAAATTTCCGTGAACGCGCCAAATCAGCAACGGCAAGTGTTATCATAGTGATGCGTTGGGAGATCATAAAAACCCTTTCTCAATACTATATGAAAGCAATTTTTTGACTGATACCGCAAGCATTTTTTCGAATTAATAAACCAAGCATGCTGACTTAGTTTTCACACCATGATTGAATTTCCGCCGTTTTTGCTTTCAGCATCAGCAAATCAAACCCAGCCACAAGCCTGTACCCCCTTGCAAACATTGCATCTGCCGACGGTTTTGCCATGGCAACACCGCCCAGTGGAATATTTGCGGCAAGTGCCGCTTTTTCAATTTTTGCGACCGCTTGCAGAAATATTGGGTTATCAAATTGGCCGTGTATTCCCAATGATGTACTTAAATCAAATTGCGCTGGAATGATCAGATCTATGCCAGAAACTTCACATATTTCTTCTATATTTTCTACCGCGTCGGCGGTTTCTATCAAAATGCAACAGGTTCTTGTGCCGTCGATTATCGCTGCATAGTCCAGCAGGTTAACTTTTTCATGTGAATGGGCGATAAACGGGCCAAACCCGCGTGTGCCATTTGGCGGATACCGCAATGTTTTGACCGCCTTTTCCACATCCTTTGCAGTATTCACAAGCGGAAATACAATCCCTTCAGCACCCAAATCCAATGCCCTTTTTACATGCCAGTCATCGGTTTTGGCGACGCGCACCAATGGAGCGCAATCAAAGCCATTGGTTGCTGCTATCATAGCATGTGCTGATGCGTAATCTATTGCCCCATGTTCCATATCTATAATAAGACTGTCCGCACCTGCCGCTGCCATGGCTTGGGTGACTGCCGCTGATGGTATTGTCACAATATGACTGCTTAGCCGATCTTTGGTCTTGCTTAATTTATCTTTGAAATAAGTCATTGCTCTAGCTCCTTAATGCGCCCTAATGGATGAAATACCGGCCTTATCCTCGACTTCCAAATACATTGCCCGCTCACCCATTGCGTCAAACAATTCCGATCCTGTTCCCGTCATCCACGCCTGTGCGCCCAAAGCACATATTTCATCATAAAGTGCTGCACGACGATCAGAGTCCAGATGGGCTGCAACCTCGTCCAGCAAATATATCGGTGGCGCCCCGAAATCCTGCGCCAATGCACGGCCATTAGCAAGAATAAGCGAAACGAGCAGGGCTTTTTGCTCGCCGGTAGAACATTGCTTGGCTGGCGCACCCTTGGCAGCATAGACCGCATTCATATCATCACGGTGCGGGCCAACCAACGTACGACCCGCCGCCATATCTCGCGAGCGGCTATCTTTGAATGCATCCAACAGATCGTCCTTATCAGTGATGATAGAACCGGCATCCGATCCTACCAGCGTAAGCTCTGCTGCTGGAAATGCAGTATCAGCACCTTTTTGCGCCTCTTTCAATCGTTGCACTGTTAACAGTCGATTGCATTCAATCACGGCCCCGGCTTGCGCCATTTGTCTTTCAACTGCAGCATACCACGATGGGTCGCGCACGCCGTCTTTCAGCATGCGATTGCGTTCACGCATAGATTTTTCATAAACCACGGATTGCTCGGCATGGCGCGGTTCCATACTCATGGTTAGGCGGTCCAAAAATCGTCTGCGCCCTTCTGCACCTTCAACCCAAAGCCTGTCCATTACGGGCACTAACCAAACGATGCGCGCAAGCCTGCCCAGCGCCAGTTGCGGGGCTGGTTTGCCATCGATCAAAACTGCGCGCGACCCTTCACCCTTATAGCTGCTTTCAACCTCATGTATCTGTCCCAGACTTTCCAGAACGCCACTTATTTTCCAGCCCAGATTTTCAGGCATGCGCATCATTTCATCTACAGTTGCGCGGCGCATTCCCCGCCCGGGGGACAACAGCGAGATAGCTTCCAATATATTGGTTTTACCAGCACCGTTCGCACCATAAATCGCAATAGGCCGGCCATCGGTTTCAATAGAAACACGGCTGTAAGATCTAAAATGTGAAAGCGTTAAACTTTGAAGTGCAAGCCCTGCCAAACGGTTACACCCGCATTGGCATCACGACGTAAACTGCACTTTCATCATTGCCTTCACGCATCAAAGTCGGATCACCCGAGGAGTTAAACAGGAAGACCGCATTTTCACGGTCAACTTGTCCTGCGATTTCCAACAAGTATTTGGCATTAAAGCCAATTTCCAATGGCTCATCCGCGTATGCCACAGCCAGCACTTCTTCTGCAGCACCACTATCGGGGGCGTTTACAGTTAGTATAAGGCGGTCTTCTTCCAAAGATAATTTCACAGCACGTGAGCGTTCGGAAGATACGGTTGAAACACGATCGACGGCTTGCGCGAATTCTGCTGCATCTACCTCCATACGACGTGTATTCCCTACTGGAATAACCCGTGTATAATCCGGGAAAGACCCATCAATGACTTTTGATGTCAATGTGATCTCGGGTGTTGCAAAACGTATTTTGGTTTCGGACACCGATACTGCAATTTGCATCTCATCGTCGTCAACCAGCTTGCGCAATTCATTAACCGTTTTACGCGGAACAATAACGCCCGGTAAAGCTTCAGCACCTTCGGGTAAGGGTGCATCTATGCGTGCCAAACGGTGGCCATCAGTTGCAACACAACGCAGAACTTTGCCATCAGTCCCATCTGAAGCATGCATATAGACACCGTTCAGATAGTAACGTGTTTCTTCTGTTGATATAGCAAATTTGGACTTGTCGAATAACCGGCGCAATACGGGCGCGGCAGCTGAAAAATTGCAGTCATATTCAGAGGACGCCATGACCGGAAAATCTTCTTTGGGAAGTGTTGCCAACGAAAAGCTGGAACGGCCAGCTTTGATTTCCAAGCGTCCGGTTGTGCCATCATCTGTAAGCTCGACCATCGCCCCATCGGGTAGTTTGCGAACAATTTCATGCAATGTATGTGCGCCAACTGTTGTTGCACCTGCAAGTTCCACCATGGCGGGCGCTTTATCGATCACTTCAATGTCCAGATCGGTTGCGCGAAAGCTTATTGAATTGCCTTCGGCCTCAATTAACACATTGGCCAGAATTGGAATGGTATTGCGCCGTTCTACAACTGATTGTGCCTGAGACATTGCTTTTAGCAATGCACTACGTTCGATACTGACTTTCATATTCCCGCTCCCTGATCGTTTGGGATCACGACCCTACCCGATATATCGGTTTTTTCAATGTTAAACATACAATTTACGGGATTATACGCAAGGTCAAGACCGCAGTGAATATGCGGCCTATTTTATCGTGAATTAATCTTATGCTTCCAGCATTCTACGCAGTAGTTCCACATCTTCAGCAATTTGATTGTCTACTGAACACAGTTCTTCAATTCTTTTGACGCCATGCATCACTGTCGTATGATCTCTGCCGCCAAAACTACGGCCAATTTCCGGTAGTGATTTAGATGTCAGTTTTTTCGCCAAAAACATTGCAACTTGACGTGGGCGCGCAACTGAACGGGCCCGGCGTGGGCTTAGCAAATCTGTCATACGTAGGTTATAGTGATCTGCAACTTTGCGAATGATCTCATCAATTGTGACTTTGCGATCAGAAGCACGCAATATATCTGCCAGCGACTCTTGCACAACATCCAGCGTGATCTCGCGACCAACAAGTGATGCAAATGCGAACAAGCGGGTTAAGGCACCTTCCAAAACACGCACATTATTTGATATCCGGTGCGCAAGGAATTCTAAAACACCGTCCGAGAGCTTTACATCCGGATAATTTTTTAATTGCGTATCGGCTTTTGACTGTAAAATCCCTAACCGCAATTCGTAATCCGTTGGGTGTAGATCAACAACCAATCCCCATTGAAGCCGTGACTTAATGCGGTCTTCCAACCCATCAATTTCACCAGGGGCACGATCTGCGGAAATTATTATCTGTTTGTTTTGGTCGATAAGTGCATTGAAGGTATGAAAAAATTCATCCTGCGTGCTGTTTTTACCGGCAATAAACTGCACGTCATCAACCATCAACACATCAACGGAGCGGAAAATTTCTTTGAAGCTCATCGTATCTTTGAAACGTAAAGCCTGCACAAAACGGTACATAAATTGCTCGGCTGATAGGTATAACACTCTGGCTTTCGGATTACGTTCCTGAATTTCCCAGGCAATTGCGTGCATCAAATGTGTTTTGCCCAATCCAACGCCGCCATATAAAAACAACGGATTAAAGGTTACAGGGCCGCCTTTTGCCACGCGCCTAGCTGCTGCATGCGCCAATTCATTTGGCTTGCCAACGATAAAATCATCAAAAGTATAACGCTTATCAAGAGGCGAACCCAACAAATCGCCCGATCCCGTTGGCACCGGGTTTTGCTTTGCTGGAATTGTAGCTTTACTGCTTGGTTTTTCTTCTGCCTTTACCAAAACTTCTGCTTTAAAATGCAGCCTATCAACAGGAACACCTTCTTGGGTCATCATTAAAGCAATTTTATCACCATAATTACGATTTACCCATGTCCCTATAAAGCTTGTCGGTGATGAAAATGAAGCAACGCCATCCACGACCTTCAACAGGTCCAGTGGTTTGATCCAGTTTTGAAATGCATCATCGCCAATAATACTTGGTAGTTGGTCGCGGACGCGCCCCCAGCAGTCTAATTCCATTTTTTCAGTCTCATACAGTTGTTAGGTTTGGCCCCAAGCCAAACCCCGGGCTTTCCACCCGTTTGTTAAACCTCTTTGCCGGTCTGGATTCAAATCCCCTTCGAATCCTTCCTGCACATTAACACACATGGTGGACAAGCCTTGAGCAGATAAGGCTTCAGTCACTACATGTGCAGCTTCCATCGAGCGCACACCGGAACGGCACATAAAATAAATCTTGGACGGGGCAGAACCGCCAAGTTGTTCCAATAAATGCACAACAAAACTCTCATTCACAGACATGTTCGGATATTGTCGCCATTCAAGTAAAATGACCTTTTTGCCTAAAGCACTAAGGTCTGGAATGCCGGTAAAAGACCATTCAGGCTTTGTTCTGACATCTACAAGAACAGCATCGGTTGTGTTTTTCAGGCCGGACCATGTATCCTGAGGTGTTTCCTCGGTTACATTTGCACTATGCGTCGCGGCCATCTCTTCCCCCAATGTCTGAATCACTAGAATGACGTTAGCTTGCTTGGCCTAATGCTTTCAATGAATCTTCTCTGTTGACTCAAATATAAATTATTCGAATCCCCAAAATGTATCTAAGTAGCTGAATTTAAACATTTAATCACAAGCACAGTAAAGGCCCGCGTTGAAATCAAAGCAGGGCTCAGTTTTGTTTCAAAATGAAGTTCCAAAGATATAGAATCTCATGGGCGAATGAATGTTACAATACTGTGACTCGCGACTTCAAACAAGGCGATCAAAAATAGAACATCCACTTTTCACAAAAAAAACGGAACCAAAGGCTCCGTTTAAAATTTTTATTTTTCTGTCAGGCTTAAGCGCCCAGGGCTTTAACCCGTGCAGACAAGCGAGATACTTTCCGGCTTGCTGTGTTCTTGTGTAAAATGCCCTTGGTCACGCCGCGCATGATTTCTGGTTGTGCACTTTTCAGGGCAGATGCTGCTGCTGCCTTATCGCCGCCTGCAATCGCTTCTTCTACTTTACGTAAAAAAGTACGAATGCGTGTGCGACGAATTTTATTTACATCGGTGCGACGCTCAGCTTGGCGAGCACGTTTTTTTGCTTGTGGCGAATTGGCCATGATAGAATCCCGTTATCGTGTTTGACGATGAAGCGGCTATCTAGAACCGCTGAGCGTTAAAGTCAACTAGGTCTGCGTATATTTACACAGTTATTTATCGCGAAATTGTGGTGCTCTTTTTTCAATAAACGCAGTCATCCCTTCTGATTGGTCCTCTGTGGCGAAAAGTGCGTGGAAAAGGCGCCGTTCAAACAGCAAGCCTTCGGACTGAGTCGTTTCATAAGCACGGTTAACAGCTTCCTTGACCGCCATAGCAGCAATGCTGGATTTTTCAGCAACTTTTCCTGCTGTTTCAATCGCTTCCGCCAGCAATTTCTTTGCGGGAACGATCCGGCTGACCAGTCCTGAACGCTCTGCCTCTTCAGCATCCATGAAACGTCCTGTCAGGTTCATTTCCATCGCTTTGGATTTGCCCACTATACGCGTCAATCTCTGGGTTCCACCCCATCCCGCAACCACGCCAATGTTGATTTCCGGTTGGCCGAATTTAGCAGTTTCGGAACAAAGGATGAAATCACACATCATCGCAAGCTCACACCCGCCACCCAGCGCATAGCCTGAAACCGCAGCTATGATGGGTTTTCTGCACTTCAGAAATGTATCAATACCATCGACATGCACGTTTCTTCCGAACATATCGGCAAAAGTGTTGTCCTTCATTTCCTTAATATCGGCGCCGGCAGCAAACGCTTTTTCATTGCCGGTCAAAACGATCGCGCGGACTTTCGAGTTAGCACCCAAATCTGCTATTGCTTGCGATAATTCTTGAAGCAATTCAGCATTCAAAGCATTCATTACATCAGGTCGATTCATCTGAACCACTGCTACGTGATCTTCGATTTCTACGATAATTGTATTGTAAGCCATATTGTATTCCTTAATTTTAGCGCTGGCACTTCGGACAGTAAAAGCTTGAGCGACCCGATTGTACAACCCGTTTAATCGTACCATTACACTCTTCTTTGCGACATGGCTCACCTTCACGGCCATAGACAGCAAAACTGTGCTGGAAATATCCCAACTCACCATCCGTCTGACGGTAATCTTTCAGCGATGACCCGCCTGCAGCAATCGCATCGTTTAAAACAGAGCGAATCGCTGGAACCAAAGCAGTCGCTCGCAGTTTTGATAGCTTTCCCGCTTTAATCAAGGGTGAGATGCCTGTGCGCCACAAAGCTTCGCAGACATATATATTACCCAGACCCGCAACAATGCGCTGATCCAGAAGGGCCGATTTTATCGGGGTGTTCTTCCCCTCAATCGCAACCACAAAGTAACTTTCATCAAAACCGTTACCCAGCGGTTCCGGCCCGATTGAATTTAATAATTTATGTTGCTCGGCAGTTTTCGTATCCAGCAGATCCATCGCGCCGAAACGACGGGCATCGTTAAATATAATCCGCGCACCGTTATCCATATCCAAAACCACATGATCATGTTTTTCCAATGCAGGGTGCAAATGGTGGAAATCCCCCAATATATCACCTGCCTTTTCGGGGGTTGAAATCGTCATTCGTCCGGACATGCCCAAATGGATCAGCAGGGTTTCACCGCTGTCCAGATCACACAAAATATACTTTGATCGCCTGCGCAAACGCTCAACACGCTTGCCCATAATTCGTTCGGCCATATTTTCCGGAAACGGCCAACGCAAATCCGGGCGGCGAATATCTGCAGCCTTAATCACATGCCCCGCCATATAGGGTTCCAGCCCTTTGCGGACGGTTTCAACTTCGGGCAGTTCGGGCACTGGCTTTTCCTTATGCTTTCATGACGCATTTTATATCGGTGACAACACTCTATATATGACGTAATTGAACACTGAATAAAGCTGGAAGTCACCCATGTCAGACAATCGCACAACACATTTCGGGTTTAAAACCGTTGATGAAGCCGATAAGGCCGGGATGGTGCATGGGGTGTTTTCCAATGTGGCATCTAAATACGATATAATGAACGACGCCATGTCGATGGGTATTCATCGCATCTGGAAAGAAGCAATGATGGATTGGCTGGCTCCGCGTGATAGCCAGAAACTGCTCGATGTAGCAGGCGGCACTGGCGACATTTCGTTTCGGTTTCTGAAACGTGCGCCTAATGCACATGCAACCGTCTTTGATATGACACAAGGTATGTTGGACGCGGGACGCAAACGCGCCGAGGCCGCTGATCTGGCGGATCATCTGGACTGGATTTGCGGTGATGCAATGGCCCTGCCGTTTGCGGACAACACGTTTGACGCCTACACAATTTCCTTTGGCATACGAAACGTAACACGCCCACAGGACGCTTTGAATGAAGCTTATCGCGTGTTAAAACCGGGGGGGCGCTTAATGGTGCTGGAATTCAGCCAAATCCCCAACCCGTCAATGCAATGGGCTTATGATAAATATTCCTTCAACATCATACCGCCCTTGGGCAAGCTGATCGCTAATGATGCGGACAGTTATCAATATCTGGTAGAAAGCATCCGCAAGTTCCCCGATCAGGAAACATTCCTGCAAATGGTCAAGGATGCCGGCTTTGAAAACACCAAATACCGCAATCTTTCGATGGGCATTGCCTGTCTGCATTCCGGATGGAAGATTTAACCCATGCGCGGCCCACATAACATATGGCGGTTAATCCGCACAGGTGCCACGTTTGAGCGTACGGGCGCTATGAAAATAGCGCTGGAAAAGCTGGACGTGCCACCAAGTATCCGCATTGCCGCGCGCGTTCTGGGCTGGCCGTTCAAATGGTTGGGATTAAAGGGTGATGTAACACAGCCCCCCGTATTACGTGCCATTACAGCCCTTGGCCCCGCTTACATAAAATTCGGTCAATTAATGTCCACACGTCCCGATGTTGTCGGGCCCGAGATGGCCCTTGAGCTGCGCGTATTGCTAGACAAGCTGCCTGCGTTTCCAACCGAATTGGCAAAAGCCGAGATTTTACAAGAACTGGGCCAAACCACAGATGAGCTATTTTCCGAGTTCAGCGAACCCGTGGCTGCCGCCTCTATCGCGCAAGTCCATTATGCGCGATTACGTGAAACAGGCCAAGAAGTGGCGGTTAAAGTGCTTCGGCCCGATATTGAACGCGCTTTTCGCAAGGATGTGGACGCGTTTTATTTCGCAGCTCAAACCATCGAGTTCCTATCACCTGCATCACGCCGTCTGCGCCCGACAGCTGTAATCGAACATTTCGAAAGCATTGTTAAGGGCGAGCTAGATTTGCGGATGGAAGCTGCGGCCGCATCCGAATTTGAAGCGAACACTGCAAAGGATGAGGGCTTCTATGTTCCTAAACTTCTATGGAGCCAGTCAGCCCGCAGTGTGATGACACTGGAATGGGCTGAAGGTATTCCCTTGGGCGACATTGAAAAACTACAGGCCAGTGGGCGCGATCTTAACGAGCTTGGCACACGCATTATTCACATGTTTTTGCGCCATGCGCTACGTGACGGATTTTTCCATGCCGATATGCACCAAGGCAATCTGAAACTTGCCCCTAATGGTGACCTTGTCGCGCTGGATTTTGGCATCATGGGCCGTATTGATGAATATACAAGACGGGTTTATGCAGAAATCCTGATGGGATTTATCCGCAAGGATTACCGCCGTGTAGCCGAGGTTCATTTTGAGGCGGGTTACGTTCCCGCTGATCAGGATGTGGACGCTTTCGCCCAGGCTTTGCGATCTGTTGGCGAGCCGATTTTCGGCCACGGTGCCAGCCAAGTTTCCATGGCGCGGCTACTAACGCATCTATTTGAAGTCACCGAACGTTTTGGCATGGAAACCCGCACCGAGCTGATCCTGTTACAGCGCACTATGGTTGTGGTGGAAGGGGTCGCACGCACATTCAATCCTGATTTGAATATGTGGGACGCAGCTAAACCCGAGGTCGAGGACTACATAAAAACCCATCTTGGCCCACGCGCAATGTTCCAAGACTTGGCAAAGGCTGCTATGGTTTTATCGCGCTTCGGCCCTAAACTGCCTGAAATTATTGAACGGGTACTAACAGAAAATGCAAATTCACCCGCTGCGCCACAAAAATCAAAATTAGGCCGCACTGTAAAGCTACTATCTGGTGCCGTAGTTTTCACCCTTATCGGCTTTGCTTTGGCCCAATTGCTTTGATAAATTTTTAAAAGGCGGTTGATTTTAACTGAAACTTGTGGCTTTCAAGGGCCGTGGCTCTGTGGCTCAACTGGATAGAGCAGCCCCCTCCTAAGGGGCAGGTTGCAGGTTCGAATCCCGCCAGAGTCACCACAACACTTAACACAATGATATTACATATTTTTATTGAAAATCTAACCCGTATTTCCGGGCGTTAAGAGGGTGTAATATTACCTCAGACTAGAAACATACAATGATAAGGCCAGAATCTTCTATAAGCCTGGAAGCGAACAAACAGCTTGAAGAATGGTTGTTTCAAGGATGCCGCAATGCTTTCAAACTCTGGGTCCATCAGTTTCAGCGCAGTGAGTGCTGTCAGGCGAGATACAGTATAAAAGTGTGTTACCGCTGACACTACAAGTGTCGCCATCGTGCCGTAGATGAAGTTCAGCGGGTTGGCGTATATCTATCAAGCCTTAACTCTACTCATAGATGGGTCATAAAGTGCGCCCATCTGAACGTCACATTTCACACGCTGTGTTGCCACTTCCAATTCGTATTCGCCATCTTCAACAAAAGCGGTATCGACGCCGTCAGCATTTCGAATAAAACCATAACCAATGGATTTGTTTACAGTGTAACCGAAGCCACCGCTCGACAACCAACCTACGCGCTCACCATTCCGGTAAATCGTCTCGCGCCCTTGAAGAACGACATCTGGAGAGACAGTAAAACAAGCCAACATCTTATTGACACCGTTTGATTTCTGCTCCTGTGCCGCTTCCATGCCTTTAAACGGAATATTTTTCTTCAGTTTAACCGCCCACCCAAGGCCTGCTTCAAAGGGTGTGTGGTCAGGGCCAATTTCGGCACTCCACGCCCGATATCCTTTTTCGAGGCGCAATGATTCTATAGAACGGTAGCCTGCATTTTGAAGGCCCAGATCAATGCCCGCTTCCATTATTGCGGAATAAACTGTGGTTGCATACTCTACTGGTAAATGCAGCTCCCAACCCAATTCGCCAACATATGTTACGCGTAACGCTTGAACCGGGCAGCCTGCTATACCGATAGTTTTAATCTTACCAAACTTGAAACCCTCATTTGAAACGTCATCACGGGTTACTTTTTCAAGAATTTTCCGTGCATTTGGCCCCATTAAAGAAAGGACGGCGTTAGACGACGTAATGTCGAACAACTGGCAGTTCATACCTTCAGGGATATTTTTGCTGATCCAGTCAAAGTCATGCGTAGCAAAACCTGTACCGGTGACAATATAGTATTCGTCTTCTGCGATACGACCGACAGTCAAATCACACTCAATACCACCTTTTTCGTTTAGCATCTGTGTATAGATCAATGATCCAACCGGCTTATCTACATCATTTGCGGCAATCCAACTCAGAGATGCAACTGCATCAGGGCCTTTCAGTGCGAATTTTGCAAAAGATGTCTGGTCAAAAACAACAGCCGTCTCACGCGCAGCTTTGTGCTCACGGCCTACTGCATCAAACCAATTCTGACGTTCAAAACTGTACACATCTTTTGGCGTTTCGCCTTTAGATGTATCCGCAAACCAATTCGGGCGCTCCCAGCCAAGTTTTTCCCCAAAACATGCGCCTTGCTCAGTTAACGTATCGTACAGGGGTGATTTCCGACAAGGACGCCCTGAGGAGTTTTCTTCAAAAGGCCATGCCATGGTGTAGTGTTTACCGTAAGCTTCAACTGTACGCGTGCGCACCCAATCTGTGTCAAAATGAGGGCGTCCAAAACGGCGAATGTCGGCTGACCATAGATCATATGGTGGTTCACCATTTTTCACCCATTCCGCCAATGCCATACCTGCACCACCGCCTGCTGCGATACCAAAGGCGTTAAAGCCAGCACCAACAAAAAAGTTTTTCAGTTCAGGTGATTCGCCAATGATAAAATTACCGTCGGGGGTAAAACTTTCGGGACCATTAGTTAATGTACGAATACCTGCATTTTCCAACGCTGGCACGCGGCCTAATGAGAGCTCCATTAGTTGTTCAAAATGATCAAAGTTACTATCGAGTAAAGAATAGTGGAACCCTGTCGGGATGCCTTTTTCCGCCCATGGAATTGGGTTAGACTCATAGCCCCCCATGACCAATCCACCTACTTCTTCCTTATAATAAGTTAAGCGATCAGGATCGCGTAAGGTCGGTAGGTTTGAGGGTACACCTTCAATTCGCTCTGTTACCATATACTGATGTTCAATAGGTACTAATGGCACATTTACTCCAAAACGGCCCGCGAAATCTCGCGTCCATTGGCCTGCACAACAAACTACGATTTCACATTCAATACGCCCTCGTTCAGTAATGACCGCTTTGATTTTCCCGTTTTCCATCTCAATATCGGTCACTTTCGTGTCTTCCAATATCGTAGCACCAGCCATGCGCGCACCTTTTGCCAAAGCTTGCGTAATGTCAGATGGATTAGCCTGGCCATCAGTAGGCATGAATGCCGCCCCAACGACATCATCGATATTCATCAACGGCCAAAGATCCAATGCTTCTTTTGGTGTCAGAAGTTCCATCTCAAGACCAAACGAGTGCGCGGTAGTTGCTTGACGTTTTACTTCGGTCCAACGCTCTTCATTGCAGGCCAAACGCAGTCCACCATTCATCTTCCACCCAGTGCCTAATCCTGTTTCCTCTTCAATATTGTTATACAATTCCACTGAGTAACCAAGCAGCTGGGTAATATTTGCATTCGAACGAAGCTGGCCAACCAACCCGGCGGCATGAAAAGTTGTACCAGATGTTAGTTTCTTGCGCTCAAGTAACACAGTGTCTGTCCAGCCTAGTTTTGCCAGATGATACGCTGTTGAACATCCTATGATGCCTCCACCAATTATTACTGCTTTTGCGGTTTTGGGTAATTCAGTCATTAGTTTGCCTCAGTATTAAAGGAAGTTATCATATGCAGATCTAAACCGTGAATAATTTTCAGCGGTGTATGCTTCATAATCGAAGTCGATTTCGGATTTAATTTCGGACACCATGCTCCACATGGTTTCGCGTAAAAGGGACGCGCATTTCATCGCTTCGTAACGATGTAACAGTTCTTGATTTGCTGGAGCTTCAAAATACGTTTCGAGCATCTGTATTTCTTGATCTTCACTTAGGCCATTATTTGACGCTAAACCGCCCAAATCGAATAAGGGGCTGTTGAAACCCGCATAGTCGAAATCGATCAACCACAGACGATTGCCGTCATCGAGAATATTTCCACACAAAAGATCGTTATGCCCAAATACCAGATCGAACGGCCCTGATGCTTTCTCAAGCTTTTCGTTTATAGACAGTAGTTCTGGCATTAACGATTTGTGCGTGGTGTTGTTCTCTAACAAGGTCGCACTGTAATCCCTGATAACATGGAATACCCAAAAAATCATTGCTGGCCCACGAAAGTGCTTTGGCACTTCCGTATGGTATTCTTTGATAAGCTCTATAATCCGTGGCAACATTTCTGGCTTACGGACATCCTCTTCTTTTAGAGTTGTGCTTTCAATATATTGTAGAACTGTCAGTCTCTTCTCAGCATAAACAACTTTGGGGGACAGACCAGCTACATAAGCAGCTCGATTTGCCGCCAATTCATTAAATCGCATAACGTGATGCTCGGGTATATCGTCCCCGAAACGCACAACGTATTTGTCCGTATTATCCTTTGCCAGAAAGTTGACATTGGTAATACCTCCTGTCAGTGGTTCTAGCTTTAAATCGCCTTGCCATATTGGCAACGATTTAATCTTTGAAATTATATCAAAATCGGTCATCAGGCTGACTCCAATCCATAGCGAATGCGGGCATTTTTTGCGGATGCGAAAATAATGCGATCAGCAATGATAGCAATGAACGAAAGTCTGAACAAATTTATTCTATATATTGGTGCTCTCTATATGTTGAAATTATAACATTCTTGGCCCAGTCCCTAAGCATTTTTCGGGGAGGCCGCTAAAGATGCTTCTGCTATCGCATTATGATAGAAACTATACTCCATAAATGCAGGCAATAATAAAACTAGAGTTAACACTCATCCACATAAGAAAGGGCCCTACTTAACGAAGGGCCCTCTCCGAAATTAATTTGTGCGAACAGCCGCTCGGTTAATGTTCGAATTTCTTGATTTCTCCGGACGCCAAACGTTCTTTGTACGATACAAATTCGCTTTTCACGACAGACATCAAGAAATATAAACCCGTAATATTTACAACAGCCATCGCAAAGATCGCGGCATCTGAGAAGTCAATTACTGGGCCTAGGCTTGCAGCCGCGCCTATCACGATGAACACGCAGAATATGATCTTGAATACTAATTCCGTTGTTTTACCTTCACCGAACAAATAGGTCCAAGCCTTCAATCCGTAGTATGACCATGAAATCATTGTTGAAAACGCGAATAGGATCACGGCGATTGCCAGTATGAACGGGAACCAACTAAAGGCAGATGCAAAAGCTGCAGATGTTAGAGCCACACCAGAAGTGCCACCGATAGTTGCAATTTTTCCGCCTTCAACAGCATAATTACCTGTTGCAGTATCCAGAATTAGTTGTCCGGATATCGTGATGACCAGCGCGGTCATCGTACAAATAACCACCGTATCAATGAATGGTTCCAGCAAAGACACAAAACCTTCTGTGATCGGTTCTTTGGTTTTAACCGCAGAGTGTGCGATAGCCGCGGATCCAACACCAGCCTCGTTCGAGAAAGCTGCACGTTTGAAGCCTTGTATCAAAGCGCCAACCATACCGCCCGCTACGCCAAGGCCAGTAAAGGCACCTGCGAAAATTTGACCAAAGGCCCAACCGATTTTATCGTAGTTCATCAAGATGATGATCATAGCGGCAGTCACGTATAAGACGCCCATAAAAGGCACAACTTTTTCTGTTACGCGCGCAATTGATTTAACTCCGCCAACGATAACCATGAAAACAACAGATGCAAACACGATACCGGTTATCCAACCGGGATAATCACCTACAATACCCGAAATCTGCGCATGTGCCTGGTTGGCTTGGAACATATTTCCACCACCAAGCGCACCTAAAATACAGAATATTGAAAACAATACAGCCAAGAATTTACCACCAGGCAAGCCGCGTTCAGCAAATCCTTTTGAAATATAGTACATAGGGCCACCGGAAACAGTACCGTCTTCATATTCATTCCGGTATTTAACACCCAATGTACATTCGGTAAATTTAGACGCCATGCCCATCAGGCCAGCAAGGATCATCCAAAACGTAGCCCCGGGTCCACCAATACCAACCGCCACGGCTACGCCAGCAATGTTTCCAAGCCCAACAGTGCCGGACAGCGCTGTTGCAAGCGCTTGGAAATGGCTAACCTCGCCCGCGTCGTTTGGGTCTGAATAATCGCCTTTGACTAGCGATATTGCGTGTTTGAAAAATTTCAATTGCACGAATGAGAAGTAGAATGTGAATATTGTTGCAGCAATAACCAACCACATCACAATCCAAGGAAAACTTGTTCCCGGAATGGGAGCAAAGATAAAGCTGACAAATGGACCTGTTACTGACGCAAATGCGGCATTTACCTTGGCATCCAGACTTTGGGCCTCTTGAGCTATTACGGGCGTTACAGTTGACGCAAACGCTCCAATAGCAATCAGTGATCTATATATATTATTCATGTTTTTTCCCCTATCCAACTACCGTTACCGGAACACTTGCAGTCATAACCAGATTTGCTGTTGAACTGCCAAAGATCCTGGTGGCGAGGCCGCCATCAGAAGACCGACTTACAACAATCTGCGATGCCTTTACTTCTTCTGAAATAGTGTTCAATGCATCGGCAACGTGTCCATGACGAACCATGCCTTTCACTTTTATCCCGTCCTTTTTTAAGGCGGCTACAGCTGGGTCGATAACGCGTTCCAATGCGGTGCTGATTTCTTCCTCACGCCGTTTATGGCGTTCGGCATTTTCTTCTGGGGTTTGAAATGAATACGGCGACCATTCAATAATATAGGCAACTAAAATTTCACAATCCCCGATTAGACCAGCCAAGTTTTTCGCATACGAAAGCGCTCGATCCCCTGAACCTTTTCCGTCTAATCCTACGACCAATTTTGTAGTCATAATATGTCTCTCCTATTGGTTTTTCCATTTTGACCAAGTGCTGCGAAAGGCTTCCTGAATTATAATCATAGGTGCAATTGACCATTTGGTTCTTTCCCTGAATATGCTTGCCTTCCCACCACCATTGTAGGCATAATGGCTAGTAATAGGGACTATAATCAGCTTTTTTTTGGGTTAATGACCTATAAGCAGTATAATATTAGGAAAAAAGACTAATGAAGAGACAATTAGACGCAATTGACTGTCGTATACTGAATGAGCTTCAAATCAACGGAAGGTTGTCCATTGTAGAGCTTGCGAATAGGGTACATCTGACCAAGACACCTTGCTCTGAACGTGTAAAAAGGCTTGAAAAAACGGGTGTTATAAAGGGTTATAAAGCGGTGTTGGATCCAGCTATGATCGCAATGAACCATGTGACGGTTGTTCACATCACTCTGACTCAAACAAGCGACAATTCTCTGGATAACTTCAATGAAGCCATTTTGGATATCCCCGAGGTTCAAAGTTGTTTAATGATTGCGGGCCAATTTGATTATATGCTGAATGTCCGCACACGTGATATAGCCCATTTTCGTGAAGTATTAGGTGAAAGAATAGGTAAGCTACCGGGCGTCATGCAAACGCATTCATTCGCCGTTATGGAAACTGTTAAAGAAAACAACTTGATTGAAATGAAAATGACGCTGGGTTCTTAAAAGATTAGGCGACCTTACCTTTCGATCATTATGTTGTTGAGTAGTTCTAAACAAATATTACCTTGCTGTACAACATTGCATATAGTTGCTGTGATGTCGGGACATTCCAATTGAAGAAGATTCCAGAATGGTAAAGACATCAGTATTGAAAATGTATTTGATCGCTAGAATTCGCAACTCCTGATTTAGCAAATTGTTACCTGTTACCTGCAATGGAATATCACCATATAATACTTGAAATTCTGCTAGGAGAATTCTTAGTTTTCTATAAATCTTCGGCGGCTTCTACCTCTATCCATTTACAGACTGTATAAATTTCAGGTACCGCTCTGCCGTCTTGCTGCGGCCTCAAACGTTCGCGAAGCCGTTAATGGCAATCTTCGCAAAGGTACTCGAATTTTGATATTCCAATCATAGATCAATTTTTCTTTATCTATAACCAACGAAGAAATAGCTTGCCTACTTTTCATTCAAAGGCAAACTTGAACGTAAGAGAAATAGGTTTCAACAGATATAGCTGATGCAATAGATATGACAGACGATAGTAGGCCTGCCAGATCACGTGAACGACGCCGGACAATGGCTGAACCAGCCACGCCTGCAGTTAAGCAAACAGGGGCGGCAGGCGGGAAGCTGTCCGTCTTGTCATCGGATGATAAACATAAGATACATCAGGCATCTTTAACCCTTTTATCCACTGTTGGAATGTCTGAGGCCCCCCAGATTGTTCAAAAAACAATTATCGCTAAAGGCGGTAGTCTGGATCAAAACGGACGGTTATTATTTCCAGCTGTGTTGGTTGATCGCGCGCTTTCTGAGCTACAACGCGGTTTTACCTTATATGGCCAGCGCCCCAACTGTGAATTAAAGCTATCAGATACGAATGTATATGCAGGTTCTGGCGGTGCTTCGCCACAAATGCTTGATATTGATACAGACACGTACCGCCCTTCAACACTGGCGGATTTGTATGATGCTGCACGCTTGGTAGACAAATTGGATAATGTCCACTTTTTTTCCCGATCTATGGTGGCCCGCGATATGGAAACGGAATATGCATTGGATATCAACACTGCTTATGCATCGCTCATGGGTACAGCGAAACATGTTATTGTCAGTGCCAGCCATCCCGATCATGTAAGTGATATTGCAGAAATGTGTTTTATGATCGCAGGTTCAGCAGAAGCATTTCACGCACGCCCATTTCTTTCATTCAACATCAATCACGTAACACCGCCTATGCGGTTTTCGGCGGAGGCTTGTGAGGTTCTGGCAGCTGCTGCACGGTTAGGAATGCCTGTCATGGTCAATACGTTTGGGCAACTCGGGGCATCCAGCCCTGTGACACTTGCCGGATGTATAGCGCAAAGCAATGCCGAAACGCTTGCAGGCATGGTCTTTGCATGGGCGATAAATCCCCTGGTCAAAGCAGTTTACGGGCCTCGTCCCATGGTGACAGATCTGCGATCTGGCGGGATGGCGGGCGGTAGTGGCGAACAAGCGCTACTAACTGCGGCGTCAAGCCAGATGGCGCAATATTACAAACTCCCCAATTCCACGATTGCAGGCGCAACAGACAGCAAAATAACAGATGCTCAAGCAGGATATGAGAAATCTGCATCCGTTTTAATGGCTGCGCAATCCGGTGCAAACCTGATCACGCAGGCCGCAGGAACACTGTCCGGGCTGATGGGATGTTCCTTTGAAGCATATGTTGTCGATAACGATATGCTTGGCTTAATCCACCGGACACTTACACCCATAGAAGTCAGTGAAGATACATTGGCAGTTTCCACAATAGGTAATGTTGTAAATGATGAAGGCCATTTCTTAGGCCAGTCAGAAACTTATAAACGTATGAAAACGGATTTTCTCTACCCTGAAATTGCTAATCGGCGTAGCATTGAAGAATGGGAAAAGGACGGATCACAGGATATTCGCGCACCGGCAAAAGAGCGGGCAAAGGAAGTTCTTTCAAACCATTACCCAAGTCACATATCCGCTGACATTGAAAATCGTTTACGGGATAAGTTTGATATCAAACTGCCTGCCGAAAGGATGCGCAAAGTATGAAAATCGCAGTGATAGGTGTTGGTGCCATGGGCTCGATCTATGCGGGTCTTTTGGCCAATAAGGGGCATGAGGTTTGGGCAATTGATACATGGCTAGACCATATAAACACGATCAAAGAAGAGGGATTACGCATTGAAGGCGCGAGCGGTGATTGTACTTTGGACACAATCAACGCCAGCACTGACTTGGCAGATGCAGGTGTATGCGATCTTTATATCATCGCGACAAAAGCATCAGGTGTAGGTCCCGCTGCACAAGCGATTGCCCCTTTGAAGAACAAGGACTCATTGATTTTAACCATCCAAAACGGATTGGGCGCGGGTGATAGGATTGCAAAATTCATGCCTATAGAGAATGTTCTATTAGGTGTCGCTGATGGCTTTGGCGCATCCATGAAGGGCCCTGGACATGCCCACCACAACGCAATGAACCTGATACGTCTGGGTGAAATGACAGGTGGGCTAACGCCACGACTGGAACATGTCGCTACCATTTGGCAAGACGCAGGATTTAATGCACGTGCATTTGAAGATATCAATCAGCTTATCTGGGAAAAGTTCCTGTGCAATGTCACTTTCAGTGCTGCGTGCACAGTATTCAACTGTACGGTTGGCGAACTTATGAACAATCCGGCCCATTGGGAAATAGCTTTGGGTGCAATGCAAGAAGCCTATAGCATCGGTATAGCCAAAAACATTGCCTTTTCATTTGATGATCCGAAAGCCTATGTAACAGCATTCGGATCGAAAATGCCGGATGCTAGACCGTCTATGTTACTGGATCATTTAGCGCACCGTCCATCCGAACTGAGCGCCATCAATGGGCAGGTTCCCGTTATGGGGCAAGTGATGGGAATCGCAACACCATATAATGAAGGACTAACAGCGGTCGTGTCTGAACGCGAAGCGTGTTTTTCCATGGGTGCAAAATGAAAATTGCAAGCTTCCAATATGATGGTGCACTAAGTTACGGCTTAGTTGACAAAAATCTTTTATTTCCAGTCAGCCTGGCATTTCAAAGCTACTATCCAACATTGCGCGATGTTTTACACGCAAACAAGCTCGCTGAATTCCAATCTGATGTAACCTCGTCAAATCGACCACTTAAACTAGCAGATGTAATTCTGTTACCGCCAATTCCTGATCCCGGAAAGATCATCTGCGTCGGCATCAATTATAAAAAGATATATCCTCTGGATGTAACGCCTCCTGTAATGGACTACCCAATTCTGTTTGGGAAAGAGCGTGAAACGCTATTGGGTCACAACCAGGATTTGCATATTCCCGCTGGTCTAGCTGCAAATAGTTTCGATTATGAAGGGGAAATAGCAGTCGTCATCGGAAAGTCAGGTCGTGCAATCCCAGAGGGATCTGCATTTGATCATGTAGCGGGTTACACAGTGCTAAATGATGGTTCTGTTCGGGAATGGCAAAAACACAGCATACATGCCGGCAAAAACTTTGCGGGTTCAGGTGCATGTGGTCCATGGATGCTTACAGCCGATGAAATTGATGCACCCGAAAACATGGAGCTGACAACCCGATTGAATGGCGTAATCGTCCAGCAAACCATGGCAAGCGAGATGATATTCAGCATCCCTCAGCAAATTGCATATATTTCAAATATTTTACCGCTTAGTGCTGGTGATATCATTGCAACCGGATCGCCTGAAGGTACAGGTGGCAGCCGGAAACCACCACGTTTTTTGAAAAAAGATGATGTGTTGGATATAACCGTTTCGAACATTGGAACGCTTACCAATCGTGTGAATGATAGTTGATCTGCGAGTTTTTACCTCTGCCAACGTTCCATCTACATCAATATTTACTTCTTCATGTATCCGTGTTTTCCAGTAGATTTTGCAGCATAGCAAAATCATCAAACGCAGCATCAGGGTTAATTTCTTTTACGGATGTTTTTCTATATCCATCAGTAAACAGGTAAAATGGTTGACCTGCATTTTGCGCTGTTTGCGCATCAACCTCACTGTCACCAATATAAATGCACATTTTTTCACCCAGCAATTCCATTGCTTTTTGCAAAGGCGCCGGGTCTGGTTTTTTGACGGCAAGGCTATCGCCTCCAATCACCACATCAAAATACTGTTCAATATTCAGGCAACGCAAAACCTGTAGGGTTAAATCATAAGGTTTATTCGTACAAATCGCCATTTTGTGGCCCGCTTTTTGCAAGTCACTCAGTGATTTTTGCGCGCCTTTGTTCAAATAACTCAGTGTTGCGGGATTTACGGCATAATAAGTTGAAAACATTCCTACCAACTCGGCATGGCGTTTATTTGTAAACGCAATACCAACTTCGGCCATCACACGTTCAACCAGTTTTGGAACCCCGTTACCAATAAAGCCGATAACAGTTTCCATGGATAAGGGTGCAAGATTTAAATCCGCCAATACCCTGTTGGCCGCATCATGTATATCGGGCGCACTTTCAATTAAAGTGCCGTCCAGATCAAAGACAAGGTTCTTTTTCATGATTTTCGCATTACCAGTTTATAACACAGCATTAGCCGCAGTACGGATGGCGGCAATATTTTGTCCGTAAGCTTGCGGGTTGTCCACACTTCCACCACGAAATACCGCCGATCCGGCAACCAGTACATCTGCACCGGCTTCCGCCACCAGTGGAGCTGTGTTGGGGTCAATGCCACCATCCACTTGGATATGGATAGGTCGATTGCCGATCATAGCCCTTGTTTGGCGTACTTTTTCAACCATGGAATGGTTAAATTTTTGCCCCCCGAAACCCGGATTTATTGTCATAATCAAAACCATATCAATCGTATCCATAATATATTCGATTACTGAAATTGGTGTTGTCATGTTTAAAGCAACGCCCGCTTTAACGCCTAGATCACGAATGCTTTGCAAAGATCGTTGTAAATGTGGCCCTGCCTCAGCATGAACCGTAATCATATCTGATCCTGCCTTGGCAAAACCTTCAATGTAGGGGTCCGCAGGCGCTATCATCAGGTGAACATCCATAAAGGTTTTCACATGTGGACGAATTGCTGCAACGACATTTGGGCCGATAGTCAGGTTCGGGACAAAATGCCCATCCATGGGGTCAACATGGATCCAGTCGCAGCCCTGATCTTCCACAGCTCTTATTTCAGCACCAAGATTGGCAAAATCTGCCGATAGAATTGAGGGGGCAATTTTTATATCACGGTTGAAAGACATGCGCAGGTTCCTAAGCCAAAATTAAATAGGGGCCGCAAGTTTTGCAACCCAAGTCTGTTTTTTGACGGTTTACCCAAAAGGTTTTGTGTCTCCTTGGATAATTGTCGTCAATGTTACCGAGAAAGCTTTCGAAAGCTCGATCAGGTCTGCGCCCTGTTTCCAACATTGTTAGCCTCAACGCAATGGCTTTGCACTATCAGCATGCCAGCTATCGATACTTAATATGTGGGTGCCCTCAATTTCCTGAGTGCTTTTTCTCGAGTATTTCATTGACGAAGCACAAAGAAATGTTCGTTATTATATCCTATACACTTTGCTTCATGCAAAACGGGGGATGAAATTAATGTTTCATAGGGCTTTTCTATCTACCTTTTTACGCTTCTTTCCATTTTTTATAATTCTGATCGTAAATCTACACTTACAACCTGCAATGGCCCAAGAGGTTGAGCAAGACACTTCGGAAGATACCGCAATACCAGTCTCTATGCCTGTAATTGTTGATGGTGAGACCATATTTATTGTGCGTGGAATGAGTGCAAGACCAGCAGAAGAGCGGGCATCTATGATCAGTGATAACTTAATCAAAGTTGCAGAAGAGTCCGATGATAACAAGGTTTCCATTAGAATTCGCACCAGTGAGCACGGTGAGGAAATACTAGCAAATGGATCAAAAATTCATATCGTAACTCAAGCTGACGCAGAGTTCGAACAAGTTGAAATAGACGTTTTAATCTACTTGCTAGCCGATTCAATTGAGGCTGCTATTTTAAATTATCGCTTAGATCGCAGTTATGATGCACGCGTAGATAGCCTCATCGAAGCACTGCTTTGGACGCTTGGTTTTGTCGGGTTTTCGTTTTTGTATTTCCGGCAACGAAATAGTTTTCCAGTGCTAATAGGCAAGCATATAGAGCGGCGATTTGTGGGCGTTGAGGAGGCAACGCAAGAGATAGTGCAGGGTAAGGCAGTTGCTGCATTGTCTCAGTTTATACTGCGGTTTTTGTTATTAGCACTTTATTGTATATTAATTTATTACTACATTTCATTTGTACTGTTCGCCTTTGCTGAAACGCGGCCATTTGCAGAAATTTTAATTACTTATATCACAGATCCGGTGTTTGAAGCACTCATGGGGGTTGTGTATTACATACCTAATTTGGTGACCTTGGCGATTATTTTTTACTTTACCCGTTATGCGATACGCGCAACAAAGGTTTTTTTCACCAACATCGAAGCTGGCACGTTTAAACTTAAGGACTTTGAGCCACATTGGGTATGGCCGTCTTATAATATCGTTCGCGCATTGTTGATTGCCATTGGGGTTGTATTTGCATTTCCCTATATTCCAGGATCAGATTCAGCTGCATTTCAGGGCTTAACAATTCTGGCGGGCGTTATGGTCTCAATGGGATCAAACTCGGTAGTCAGTAACGTTTTAGCCGGACTATTCGTACTTTACAGGCGTAGTGCCAACGTTGGTGATCGCATTAAAATAGGCGAACATGTTGGTGATGTGGTACGCATCCAGTTGACTGAAACGCATTTGAAATCTGTCAAAAATGAATTGATCAGTATACCAAATGCACAATTGCTAAATTCTGACGTGATAAATTATTCATCCAAAATAGATGGCCGCGGGTTGCTTTTACACACAACAGTTGGAATTGGTTATGAAGAGCCGCAGGAAAAAGTCGAGGCAATGCTGCTGGAGGCTGCTAATCGGACACAAGGTTTAAAAAAATCACCCCCGCCATTTGTTTTATGGACGGCATTGGCCGATTACGCCATTAATTATCAAGTCAACGCTTATACAACACGCGGATCAAGTATGCCCAAAATGTTGTCAGATTTGCACAGGAATATCGTTGCGGTATTTAATGAAAACAACGTACAGATTATGACGCCTTCCTATGAGGCAGATACACCAGAGCCAAAAATACCAACAGAAGCGTGGGATGGTAAATTGGCCAAAGGAATAGAGTCCTAAGTTTTACGATTGTTTAGAT
>Ga0209344_10001461_pt1 | contig 30628 bp, 26 predicted proteins | sample Cruoilmetagenom6_FD_187293 | JGI IMG/M metagenome (GOLD analysis project Ga0209344, IMG submission 187293) | Oil polluted marine microbial communities from Coal Oil Point, Santa Barbara, California, USA - Santa Barbara Oil Seep Sample 6 (SPAdes)... | ecosystem: Environmental > Aquatic > Marine... | reverse complement strand
GACGGCACCATCGAGGATATCCCCATCGGATCAGCTCCCTACGTGGTTGAAAGCTACGAGGTGAACCGCAATGTCGTCCTGCGGCGCAATCCCGATTACTGGGGCAAGGACCTGCCGTTGCGCCGTGGCACCAACAATTTCGACGAGATCCGCATCGAATTCTACGGCGACAATGCCGTTCTCAAGGAAGCCTTCAAAGGCGGTGCCGTGTCCTATGTGCGCGAATTCAACGCCGAGAAGTGGGAGACGCAGTATGATTTTCCCGCCGTGCAACGCGGCGATATTGTCAAATCCGAAATCCCGCATCAGAAACCCTCGGGGATCACCGGCTTCGTGATGAACACGCGCCGCGCGCCTCTGGATGACTGGCGCGTGCGCGATGCACTGCTGCATGCGTTCAACTTCGAATACATCAACGACACGCTGACCGGCGGGCGCCAGCCGCGCATCACATCGTATTTCTCGGGGTCCATTCTGGCTATGCAGCCCGGCCCGGCGCCCGAACCCGTGCGCGCATTGCTGGAACCGTACAAGGACAGCCTGCTGCCCGGCGCGCTGGAGGGCTACGCCTTGCCCCAAGGTGACGGCACCCAGCGCAACCGCGCCAATATCCGCAAGGCGCTGGCGCTATTGCGCGAGGCCGGATGGACGCCGAAGGAAGGCGTCATGCGCAATGCCGACGGCAGGGCGCTGGAACTGACGGTGGTGCTGCAACAGGACGGGTTGATCCAGCAGGCCTCCTCAATCATGGAAATCTACGCCCGCGCACTGGAACGGCTGGGGATCAATCTGAACATCGAGAGCATAGACAAGGCGCAATATGCCGAACGCGAACGCACCTTTGATTTCGACCTTACATTCATCCGCCGCGCCCTGTCGCTCAGCCCTGGCAACGAGCAGTATTTTTACTGGGGTTCGGACGGCGTAAACGAACCGGGCAGTCGCAACCTGATGGGAATGGCGAGTCCCGCCGCCGACGCGATGATCGCCGCGATGTTGTCGGCGGACACGCGAGAGGCCTTCATCAATGCAACGCGCGCGCTGGACCGGGTGTTGATTTCGGGTCGCTACGTCATTCCGATTCATCAGTACTCCGTGGGGCGTATTGCCCATATCCGCCAGTTGCACTATCCTGAAGACCGGCTGCCGATCTATGGCGACGGCGTAGGGTTTCTGCCCGAAGTCTGGTGGTATGCCGAGGATTGAGCGAGCACATGTTTATCGATGACTGAGAAAATCAGCGGGATGACGTTAACCAAGAAAAGAGCAGGCAAGGCAATCGAATGAAAAAGTTGATCCTAGTTGCGATGCTGACCGCGCTTGCGGGCTGTGCCACGGTAGAAGGCGTGGGCCGCGACATTTCCGGCGCGTCGCGCGGGGTGCAAAGCTGGTTTTGACCGGCCACGCAGTCTGAGGACATACTCGACGCATCAACCGGCGGCACTCCTGCAGTGTCCGCCTGTTTTGGCGTGGATGGCGCTCTTCAACGCAGCGCGGTGACCCAAAGGATCGTTGCATCTTCGGGGCTGGTGGAAATGACATTATGGCCCATCGCAGCGTCGTAATAGGCGCTGTCGCCGCGGCGCAGTTCGACCGGCGCGTAGAACTCGGAATAGACCATGATCACGCCGGTCAGCACATAGAGAAATTCTTCGCCATCATGGCGCACCCAGCCATCGAATTCGTCAATGCTGCGGGCACGGACGCGGGTTGTGTAGGGCATCATCGCCTTTTGCTGCAGGCTGCCCGCCAGAAGACTGTGTTCGTAGGTCGCGGTCGCAAAAGGTGCGCCTTCTCCCGCGGCGGTGACGTCCATGCGCCCGTTGATCTGCCCCTGTCGCGGCGCGGTAAAGAGCTGTGGCACAGAGATTTCCAACCCGACTGCCAGCTTCTTGAGCGCCTCGTAAGTGGGTGACATCTGGTCGTTTTCGATCTTAGACAAGGTTGATCGCGCCAGCCCTGCCTGCCGCGCAGCGCGTTCGAGCGTCCAGCCGCGCGCCTTGCGCAATTCGCGCACCCTCGTGCCCAGATTCAGCGGTTCGCCATCATCCTCTGCGCCGCCTTCCCGGGTGATCTGGATCAGGTTCGTTTTGCGCTTGGTCATCATGTCAACCTATACGCCGCCACTTTGCAGGCTTGCAATGGGCGCGCGCGCGTCCTAGTCCAAGGAATGGTTTCGCTTTTCGATCACGGCCCCTTCCGGCCCTGCCCCGCCCCGTTCAATATGGCCGCGCATGTTCTGGAACATGCCGGGAAACACTCTGACAAGGTGGCACTATCGGTGCTTGGCCTTTCGGATGCCACGCACTGGCGTTATGGCCCGTTGCAGGCTGCGGTGCTTGGCACCGGGCATGGCCTGCTGGCAGCAGGCGCGCGGCCCGGCGACCGAGTGCTGTTACGGCTGGGCAATACGGTTGAGTTTCCCGTCGCCTATCTCGGGGCCATCGCCGCGGGGCTTGTGCCGGTTCCGACCTCACCGCAACTGACCGCGACGGAAGTGGCCAAGGTGCTGACGCATCTGAACCCGGCGCTGATCCTGCATGACGATACTGTGGCCTGCCCTGAATCCGCCTGCACCATCCTCGGCACGCAGACGTTGCGCGCGTTCTGGGACGGACCAAAGACCGAGTGGCATATGGGCGATCCGAACCGGCCTGCCTATATCGTCTATACCTCGGGCACGTCGGGCGTACCGCGCGCTGTGGTACATGCCCATCGCGCGGTTTGGGCGCGGCAGATGATGCATGATGGCTGGCTGGGGATCGGGCCCGATGACCGGTTGCTGCATGCCGGCGCGTTCAACTGGACCTACACGATGGGCGTTGGGCTGATGGACCCGTGGCGCGTGGGCGCAACGGCGCTGATCCCGGAGCCGGGCATCGCGCCCGAAGACCTGCCATTGTTGCTTCGGCAACATGAGGCGACGCTTATTGCTGCCGCCCCAGGTGTTTACCGGAAGATGTTGAAGCGCGGCGCGCCGCTCGACCTGCCCTCCATGCGCCACGGGGTTTCGGCTGGTGAGAAACTGGCGCAGCCCATCCGCGATGATTGGGAGGCCGCGACCGGCACGCCGATCTACGAGGCATATGGCCTGTCGGAATGTTCGACTTTCCTCTCGGGGTCGCCCGCGCTGCCTGCCCCGCCGGGCACTTTGGGGCGGCCGCAACCGGGCCGTCGGGTTGCAATCCTGGGGCCGGACGGCCCGGTACCCATCGGCACGCCCGGAGTGATCGCGGTTCATCGCGCCGATCCCGGCCTGATGCTGGGCTACGAAGGTGCACCAGAGGCCACGGCAGCGAAGATGCAGGGCGATTGGTTCCTTACGGGTGATCTGGGGCAGATGGATGAGAGCCATGCCGTCACCTACCTCGGCCGCGACGACGACATGATGAACCCGGGTGGCTATCGCGTTTCTCCGCTGGAGGTTGAAAACGCTCTCGCAGATTTTCCGGGCATCACGCAGATTGCCGTGACGGACATTGAGGTGAAACCAGATGTGCGCATCATCGCTGCTTTTTACACCAGCGACACGCCATTGACAGAAGAAGAATTGCGCACCTATGCGCGTACGAAACTGGCACATTACAAACAGCCACGGGCCTATTACTTTACCGATCACATTCCAGTGGGCGCAAATGGCAAAATTTCCAGAAAAAACCTCCATTTACTTTTGGAGAAATGATTTCATGACCACATTTTTACGACATATCATGTCCATTTTGCCCCTCTTTATCACTGTGGGAACGGCTAGCGCACAGGATAGATACTGGCGTGAGATAGAGTCGGCTTTCCAGTATGGCTCTTCTTTCGAATACGTCTCGCCAGCCATGATAGGGTCAGAGTTTGTTCGCGTGCATCTGCTCTATGGTCAGGGGATCGGACGCGCCCTTGCGCGGACCAATCGCGCCCGCAGTGATGACGCCTATCGAAGCCTTTATGAAGCGACAGAAAAGATAGGCGGGTCTTATGGGAGCTGGCTCAACATGTGCAGTGCCCTCGAAGCCCATTCCCCTGATTTTCCGCTCGATGTCGGCCGGTGCCTCGCATCCGAGTGGTCTGGGAAGCAAGAGATTTTCTTTGAGATGAGCTTGTATACTGAGTTCTCTGCTGCAACTGTCCAGCCTGTTTTTTACTCTGAAGAGGAGGACAAATTTCGTAGCGTGGCGCGGGTGGCGGACAATGGCTATCTATTGGGCGAAAATTCAACAAATGCTCACGGCAGATGCTTTGCCGAGCGCGATTCAATCAGTGCCCTAAAAAAATCACGTTCTGAGATGGAAACCCTTGGGGCAAATACCCAATGTGGCAAGCCCGGCACAAAGGCAGCATATATCTGGGTCTCGATGAAGCCAGAAGTGTTCAACAATTTGCAGGATGGGAAAATGCGCTTTCCTTCGGTAGGGATGAACATTAAAAACTCTACCGGCAGAAGCTACCTTACATTTGTCCGATTTCTTGACCTGTTCGACAGAATTGGTGATGAGCTGTAATGTACCCACGGGATTGGCGACTTGCCGTTCCGACTAAGACAAGGGCGCCTAGCACGCGCAAGGCGGTTGTCATCCAGTTAAGAAAGAGTCGCAGTGACACAATCGGTTAAGCTCGACATCATCTCCGATCCGATTTGCCCCTGGTGCTATATCGGCAAGACCTTGCTGGACAAGGCGTTGGCAGAGCGCCCGGATCATCCCTTTACCCTCGAATGGCACCCGTTTCAGCTGAACCCGGATATGCCTGCAGAGGGCATGGACCGACGTGAGTATCTGGAAGCCAAGTTTGGTGGCAGGGAGGGCGCTGTGCGCGCCTATGCGCCGGTGGTGCAACGGGCAGAGGCCGCCGGGCTGAAGATTGATTTCGAGGCGATGAAACGCACGCCTAACACGCTGGATGCACACCGCCTGCTGCATTGGGCGGGGATCGAGGGCAAACAGGACGAATGCGCCATGACGCTCTTTCGTGCCTATTTTGAAGAAGGCCGCGACATTGGCGATCACGAGGTTCTCAGCGATATTTCTGACGGGCTGGGCATGGATGCCGCCGTGGTTCAGAAGCTGCTGAAAAGCGATGCCGACCGTGCCGACATCATCAACCGGGACAAACAGTTCCGCGAGATGGGCGTAAGCGCCGTGCCGACATTCATCGTGAACGGTCAACATGCGGTGCCGGGCTGTCAGGACAGCGCGCTTTGGCTGCAGGTAATTGACGACATCACGGCAAAGATCGCTAAGGCGGAGTAATCTGGAGCGTGGCACCGCTCACCGGCTGCCCTGCCCGCTTTTGGCGGTGATCTGCGTCGCGGAGGCCGTTTGCGCCATTCCTGTTTCCGGCAGGTTCCCTGTATCTTTGGCACCGATATGCCTGCCTGCCAGCACGATTGGCCCCTTCTATCGGGTGTTACGGCTGACTTCCGGACAATATTGTATACTTTCGCATACTGGACTTTCGCTGGGCTTCAATTTGGTCTAAGAGGCGGCCAAGACGTTCGTTTCACCTTTCACCGCAAAGGATCTCACTATGGCTGATACATCCCGTCCCGACATTATCTACACCAAGGTTGATGAGGCACCAGAACGCGCCAGCGCGTCACTCCTGCCCATCCTTCAGCGATTTGCAGCGGCAGCCGATGTGTCTATCGGCACCAAGGATATTTCATTGGCAGGCCGCATCCTTTCCACCTTCCCCGATCACCTGACCGAGGCGCAGCGCGTGCCCGACGATCTGGCCGAGCTGGGGGCCCTGGTAAAGTCACCGGATGCGAACGTGATCAAGCTGCCGAACATCTCGGCGTCGGAGCCGCAACTTGTCGCGGCGATCCGCGAGTTGCAGGCCAATGGCTATGCGGTGCCGGACTATCCTGAAACGCCTGAAACCGATGAGGAAAAGCAGATCCGCGCCCGCTATGACGCGATCAAGGGGTCGGCCGTGAACCCGGTGCTGCGCGAAGGCAATTCCGACCGCCGCGCCGCGGCCGCCGTCAAGAAATTTGCGCAGAACAACCCGCACCGCATGGGCAAATGGAGCCCCGACAGCAAGACCCGCGTTGCCAGCATGTCCGACGGTGATTTCTTCTCGAACGAGAAATCAATAACGCTGGACAAGGACGCGACAGCGCGGATCGTCTTGGAAACTGCCACGGGCGAGATCGTTCTCAAAGACGCGCTTTCCTACCCCGCGGGCACCGTGATCGATGCGACATTCATGTCCGCCACAGCGCTGGATGCTTTCCTTGCGGAAGAAATCGAGCGGACGAAGGCCGAGGGGGTGTTGTTTTCGCTGCACCTGAAAGCAACGATGATGAAGGTGTCCGACCCGATCATCTTTGGCCATGCGGTCAAGATTTGGCTTGCCCCGGTTTTCGAAGCCCATGGCGCCCGGATGGCCGAGCTGGGGGTGAACCCCAATTCCGGCCTTGGTGATCTGTTGGAGCGGGTCAAGGACGAGCCCGCGATCATGGCAGCAATCCAGAAGGTCACTGCCGGACGCCCGCCGCTCTACATGGTCAATTCGGACAAGGGCATCACCAACCTGCATGTGCCCTCGGACGTGATCATCGACGCATCCATGCCCGCTCTGATCCGGGCTGGCGGCAAAGGCTGGGGTCCCGATGGCAACGAGGCGGACACCGTCTGCGTCATCCCTGACAACGCCTACGCACCCGTCTATGACGAAGCGATCAAGTTCTGCAAAGCCAACGGCGCGCTGAACCCGGCTACGGCTGGCACGGTGCAGAACATAGGGCTGATGGCGCAAAAGGCCGAAGAATACGGCAGCCACCCCACAACCTTCGAGATCCCCGAAGACGGCACCGTCAGGATGGTGCTGGAGGATGGCACCGTCCTGCACGAGCATGCGGTGTCCAAAGGGGACATCTGGCGCTCTTCCTCGGCGCGCAAGGCACCGATCGAGGATTGGGTGAACCTTGCCATCGAGCGGCAGAAAGCCACGGACTATCGCGCGATCTTCTGGCTGGATGCGAACCGCGCCCATGACGCGCAGCTGATCGAATACGTCAAACCGATCCTCGAAGCACGCGGTGTTGCTGACAAATTCGAGATCATGTCACCAGCCGATGCGACCAAAGCGTCGTTCGAAACCATTACAAAGGGTGAAAACACCATCGCCATCACCGGCAACGTGCTGCGCGACTATCTGACCGATCTCTTCCCGATCCTCGAATTGGCGACATCCGCCAAGATGCTGTCGATCGTCAAGCTGATGCAGGGCGGCGGCCTGTTCGAGACCGGCGCGGGTGGCTCGGCCCCCAAGCACGTGCAGCAACTGGACCAGGAAAACCACTTGCGCTGGGATAGCCTGGGCGAGTTCTGCGCTCTGGGCGAGAGCTTCAAGTTTCTTGCAGAGGCCAAGGGCAACGCGCGCGCGCGCGTGCTGGGAGAGGCTGTCGAGGCCGCGACACAGGGCGTTCTGGACAACGATCGCTCTCCCAGCCGCAAATGTGGCGAGCCGGATAACCGCGACAGCCACTACTGGTTCGCCCGCTACTGGGCCGAAGCGTTGGCCGCCCAAACAGACGATGCCGCACTGGCCAAGGAATTTGGCCCTATTGCCGAGGCGCTGGCCGCCAACGAGGCTGCCATCACCTCTGAATTGGCAGCCGTACAGGGCCGCCCGGCGGATACCGGCGGATACTACTTTCCGGACCCGCAGAAATTGGCCGCCGTCATGCGGCCCAGTGCGACGCTGAACAAGATCATCGGCTGAAGCCCGAAATGACGGGCGCGCCAGCACCGCCTTTGATATTCAACGAGGCGGTGCTAACTGCTACGCGGCCCTCCCCCGAGGCGCAGGAACATTCTGAAAGGCTGTTATATGTCCAAGATCAAAGTCGAAAACCCCGTCGTCGAACTTGACGGTGATGAAATGACCAGAATCATCTGGGATTTCATCAAGCAAAAACTGATCCTGCCTTATCTCGATATCGACCTGAAATACTATGACCTCGGGATCATGGCGCGCGACGAAACCGACGACCAGATCACCATTGACGCGGCCCACGCGATCCAGAAATACGGCGTCGGCGTCAAATGCGCCACGATCACGCCCGATGAGGCACGGGTCGAGGAATTCGGTCTCAAGAAAATGTGGCGCTCGCCCAACGGCACGATCCGCAACATTCTGGGCGGTGTCGTGTTCCGCGAGCCGATCCTGTGCAAGAACGTGCCGCGCCTCGTGCCCGGCTGGACAAAACCCATCGTGATCGGCCGCCACGCCTACGGGGACCAGTACCGTGCGACGGACATGAAATTTCCCGGCCCCGGTACGCTGTCGATGAAATTCGTTGGTGAAGACGGCACCGTGATGGAAGAGGAAGTGTTCAAGGCCCCCTCTTCGGGTGTCTACATGGGCATGTACAACCTTGATCAATCCATCAAGGATTTTGCCCGCGCCTCGATGAATTACGGCCTGCAACGCGGTTGGCCGGTGTATCTGTCGACCAAGAACACCATCCTGAAAAACTATGACGGTCAGTTCATGATCCTGTTCCAGCAGGTGTTTGACGAGGAATTCAAGGACAAGTTCGAAGCGGCGGGTATCACCTATGAACACCGCCTGATCGACGACATGGTAGCAGCCGCGATGAAATGGTCCGGTGGATATGTCTGGGCCTGCAAGAACTACGATGGCGACGTGCAGTCTGACACCGTCGCGCAGGGCTTTGGCTCTTTGGGCCTGATGACAAGCATCCTGATGACCCCCGATGGCCAGACGGTCGAGGCCGAGGCCGCACATGGCACTGTCACCCGCCACTACCGCCAGCACCAGAAGGGCGAGGAAACTTCGACCAACTCGATCGCGTCAATCTACGCCTGGACCGGCGGGCTCAAGCACCGCGCGAAACTCGACGATAACCCGCAGTTGCTGAATTTTGCAGAGACGCTGGAAAAGGTGGTGGTCGCTACGGTCGAAAACGGCCACATGACCAAGGATCTGGCGCTGCTTGTCGGGCCTGACCAGGGCTGGCTCACCACGATGGGCTTCCTTGAGAAGGTGAACGAGAACCTGAACAAGGCGCTGGCGGGATAAGGCTCCAACCAAACTTAGAAAAATATAGCGGGTGCAAATATTTGCACCCGCTTTTTCATGCATAATTCGAAGAACGCTAAGACCTGCGTCTGTCAGCCCAACTTGCGTAGACGCTTGAACAGGCTGGATGTATCCCAGCGCCCGCCGCCCATCTTCTGCACGTCCTTGTAGAACTGATCGACCAGCGCCGTGACGGGCAGCGACGCGCCGTTCTCGTTGGCGGTATCAAGGCAGATCCCCAGATCCTTGCGCATCCAGTCGACGGCAAACCCGTGTTCGAAATGATCGTCCAGCATCGTCTCGTAGCGGTTGGACATCTGCCAGCTACCGGCCGCCCCCTGGCTGATCACCTCGGTGACGGCGCGCCCGTCAAGTCCGGCCTTTTCGGCGAAATGCAGCGCCTCGCTGAGCCCCTGAACCAGACCGGCGATGGCGATCTGGTTGCACATCTTGGTCACCTGCCCAGCCCCGCTTTCGCCGATCCGGCGGCAGAGCTTGGCATAGGTGTTCATCACGGGCTCGGCGGCGTCATAGGCATCCTGATCACCGCCACACATGACCGACAGTTGCCCATTCTCGGCACCCGCCTGCCCGCCGGATACCGGCGCATCGACGAAATTCAGCCCCGCCGCCTTGGCCGCTGCATAGAGCTCTGCCGTCACCTTGGCTGACACGGTGGTGTGATCGACAAAGAGCGCTCCGGACTTCATCCCCGCAAACGCGCCGTCCTCGCCGAGGCAGACAGACCGCAGATCGTCGTCATTGCCAACGCAGGCCATGACCATATCCGCGCCCGCAGCTGCCTCTCGAGGGGTGGACGCCTGGGTGCCGCCATGCTCCTCGACCCATTTGGTGGCCTTGGCCGCCGTCCGGTTGTAAACGCAGACCGAATGCCCTGCCGCCTGCAGATGCCCCGCCATCGGGTAGCCCATGACCCCCAGTCCCAAGAATGCCAAATTGCTCATGTTCTTTCCCCGCTTGCCATTGTCTTGGCGTGAATTTCTGACTATCCCGACCCGGGATGCAAGGGCAAAAGCCTTTTGCGTTTTCCCGAATCGGGAAAAGCGGGAGTGGGCGGCGCCTCTTCGATGATCTGGGCGTTTGGTATCAGGTCTGCTAATTCAGGTTGGATGCCGAACGTGTCAAAGACAGGGTAAGTGACAGCGCCGATGGCAGACCTCTTCAAATGGTTGATGCGAATCGCCGGCGCGCTTGTGGTGTTGGCGATACTCGCGGTGATCGCGCTCTATTTCCTGCTGTCTCGATCCTTGCCCGATTATGACAAGACCCTGGAAGTGTCGGGCCTCACAGCCCCGGTAGAGATCGTGCGCGACAACGCCAACGTGCCGCATATCTTTGGCACGAAGGATGAAGGGGTTTTCTTTGGCCTTGGCTATGCGCATGCGCAGGACCGTCTGTGGCAAATGATCGTGCTGCGCCGGACGGCACAGGGGCGCTTGTCAGAGGTGTTCGGAGCCCGGACGCTGGCGGTGGACAAGCTGCTGCGCCGGTTCGACATCTACGGTGCGGCGCGCGCCTCGGTAGCGGCGCAGAACCCGGCGACCTTGTCGGCGCTGGAGGCTTATGCCGCAGGCGTCAACGCGCGGGTGGCCGAAATCAACGAGGCATCACTGGGACGCGGCGCACCCGAGATGTTCCTCTTCAATGCCCCGATGTCGCCCTGGGCCCCGGCAGACAGTATCGCGATCGTCAAGTTGATGGCGGTGCAACTGTCGGCGCAGATGAGCTACGAGGTGCGGCGCGCCCGAGTGTCGCTGATGCTGAAGGATCCCGCCCGTCTGGTCGATATCCTGCCCGACGCGCCGGGACCGGGTATCGCCGCCCTGCCCGACTATGCGCAATTGATGCCCGGGCTTGATCTGCCGCGCTACGCCGCTGGCATGCCGATGCCAACCGATCCGTTGTCGCCCTTCCCGCCGCCCGAACTCGCCGGAGCCTCAAACGCCTGGGCTGCCGCGCCGTCACGTTCGGCGGCGGGTGGCACGTTGCTGGCCAACGATCCGCATCTGGGCTTTTCCGCGCCCGCGATCTGGTATCTGGCGCGGCTGGAGCTGGAAAGTGGCGGCGTGATCGGCGGCACAATCCCCGGCGTGCCCGCCATCCTGACAGGCCGCAGCGAGCAGCTGGGATGGGGGATCACCTCGGCCTATCTTGATGATCAGGACGTCTATATAGAGCAGCTGAATCCTGAGAACCCACAGGAATATCTGACGCCAGACGGGTTCAAGCCGTTCAAGACGCGCCGTTCCATCATCAACATATCCGGCGAGAACCCGGTGACAATGACCCTGCGCTGGACCGACAATGGCCCGGTCCTGCCCGGCTCGCATTATGATCTGGGCACCGTGACGCCAAAGGGGCATGTGGCCTCGCTGGCATGGACGGCGCTCAGCCCGCGGGACACGACCATGAGCGCGGCGATGGCCCTCATGCGCGCCGGGACCGTAGGCGAAGCGCTGGAGGCTGGAGAGCTTTTCGTGGCGCCTGCACAGAACCTCACGGTGGTGGACCGCGAAGAGATCGCGATGAAGATGATCGGTGCCATGCCCCGTCGCAGCGCCGAGCATGAAAGTCAGGGGCGCCTGCCCACTCGCGGCTGGATCGCGGATAATCGCTGGCAGGGGTATTTCCCTTACTCGGCCAACCCCGCCTTCATGGCCCCCATCGGCGGCATATTGGGCAACACCAACAACAAGACGGTCGATCGTCCGTTTCCGCAGCATGTCAGCCATGTCTGGGGCGACACGCAACGTATCCACCGCTGGCAACGCCTGATGCAGAGCCGCCAGGTGCACACCCGCGACAGCTTTATCGAGGCGCAGCTGGATACGGTCAGTTTCACCGCCCGGTCGCTGTTGCCTCTGATCGGCGCCGACCTGTGGTTCACCGGTGAAAGTGCGCCCGAGGGGACCGCGCAGGAATTGCGTCAGCGCGCGCTGGCACTGTTGGCAGACTGGAACGGCGAGATGAACGAACACCTCCCCGAGCCGCTGATCTACGCCGCATGGCTGCGGGCGCTTCAGACCCGGCTGGCCAAGGATGAGCTGGGGCCGCTGATCAGCGAATTCACCCATCCCGATCCGGTTTTCATCGAGCGTGTGTACCGGGATGTGGATGGTGCTTCGGTCTGGTGTGACGTGGTGCAGTCCAGTCCGGTCGAGACCTGCACGGATATCGCGCGGCTGGCGCTTGATGATGCGCTGGTGTGGATCACCGACCGTTACGGTACGGCGCTGGAATCGCTGCGCTGGGGCGATGTGCATCAGGCCGTTCAGGACCACCCGGTGCTGGGCGATGTGCCTTGGGTGCGGTATTTCGTGAACATCCGGCAATCCACCTCGGGCGGTGACAACACGCTGCAACGAGGGCTGACGCGCGGCACGGGGCCGGATCCGTTCCAGAACGTGCATGGCGCGGGGTATCGCGGTGTTTATGACTTCGCCGATCCTGACAGCAGCGTATTCGTCATCTCTACTGGCCAGTCAGGGCATTTCCTCAGCCGCCATTATGACGACCTGGCGCAACTTTGGCGGCGGGGCGAATACATCCCCATGTCGCTCGACCCGCGTCTGGCACGCGCGGCGGCAGTTGGCGTCACGACACTGACCCCCGCAAACCCATAAGTATGTTGCGGGTTGGTGGGTGATTAGCTGTGGTGAAAACGGGAACTAAGCGGCGCGCACAGAATTGAAGCAGGTGTCGATCCTGCGTTCAGGTCGTTACAGGGACTCGAATTTCGCCGCATCGCGGGCGGTCCAGCATACGGTCAGATCGAAACCGTCTTCGGTCTGAACCTCGTGCTCGACCAATCCGCGCTCGAAGAGCCACGCACGTTTGCGCCCCTCGTTGAATGGCAAATGCAGCAGCACTTCCTGAGTCTCGACCGTCAGCGCGGTTGCAATTCGCTGAATAAGTGCGACCATCCCCTCGCCCGTCACGGCCGAGATCGCCTGCACGTCTTCCAACCGCTCGGCGCGGGTCATCATTGCGGCGCGGTCATCATCGTCCAGCAGGTCGATCTTGTTCCATATCTCGATCCGGGGCGTGTCCTCGGAAACATCGAGGCTCTCAAGGATGGCCTCGACATCGGCTTTCTGCGCCTCGGTTTCGGGGTGGGCAATATCGCGTACATGGCAGATCAGATCGGCGCTCAGCACTTCTTCCAGTGTCGCGCGGAAGGCTGCCACCAGTTCTGTCGGCAGGTCCGAGATGAAGCCGACGGTATCGCTCAGAATCACTTCGGGGCCGCCATCCGGTAACTCGACCCGCCGCATTGTCGGATCAAGCGTGGCAAAGAGCATGTCCTCTGCCAGAACCTCGGCGCCGGTGAGATGGTTGAACAGCGTTGATTTACCCGCGTTGGTGTAGCCCACCAGCGCCACGATGGGAAACGGCACCTTGGCGCGCGCGGCACGGTGCAGAGTGCGCGTCTTGACGACCTTTTCCAGTTGGCGACGCAGACGCACCAGGTGATCGTCAATGGCGCGCCGGTCCGCTTCGATCTGCGTCTCACCGGGGCCGCCGACGAAGCCGAGCCCGCCACGCTGCCGTTCCAGGTGGGTCCATGCGCGGACCAGTCGCGTCCGCTGATAGCTGAGCGCGGCCATCTCGACCTGAAGCACGCCTTCGCGGGTGGCGGCGCGGTCGCTGAAAATTTCAAGGATTAGCCCGGTCCGGTCCAAGAGCTTCACGCCCCAAGCCTTCTCCAGATTGCGCTGCTGCACCGGTGTCACGGGGCCGTCAATCAGGACAAGCTCGATCTCTTCGGCCTCAAACTTGGCGCGCAGTTCTTCGATCTTGCCCTTGCCGAACAGCATGCCAGGATGGGCCTTTGGCAGCTTGACCACCGTACCGCCAAGCGCCTTGAGCCCCGGCAGCGCACGCGCAAGGCCCATTGCTTCTTCGAGCGCTAGCGCAGGTGTGCGGGCGGCCTCCTGGCGGGACCAGATATCAGGGTGCAGCACCCATGCGCGGGTGTCTACGGGGGTGTGATCCATCACGCGGGATCGTCACCACTGTACAGGTTGATCGGCTGTGAAGGCATGATGGTCGATACTGCATGCTTGTAGACAAGCTGCGACTGGCCGTCGCGGCGCAGCAGGATGCAGAAATTGTCGAACCATGTGATAACGCCCTGAAGTTTCACACCGTTGATCAGGAACACTGTAACCGGGGTTTTGGTCTTGCGCACCTCGTTGAGGAACGCGTCCTGTAGGTTTTGACGGTCAGAAGCCATATTTCCTCAATGCCTTTATTCTTGTGCGCGCGGCGGATCCGTGCCGGAAATCAAATTCACTAGCCAGTATGTCTTGCCCGCGAAGGAGTTTCCAGCCTAAAAATCAATTCCTTGACGGCGTTTGCCAGCAACCCGTCTCAATCGCGCCACAGCGAGGGATTGATCAGCGCGATGATCGCAAGGGTTTCGAGCCGTCCCAGCACCATAGCGGCGCACAGCACCAGCTTCGCCGCGGCACCGATCTGGATCAGCACGATGGGTGAATCGCCGACAACCTGGGTCAACGGGCCGGTGGTCGAAAGGGTGGCAATCGACAGGATGAGCGCGGGCTCGAATCCGATCCCCAACCCGCAGAGAATGACCGTGATCGCCGCCAGTGACAGCGCGAAGAGCATGAAGAATATCCATGCCACGAAGGCGCCGTGCCGCCGGATACGACGACTGCGCGCGCCCGCACCACCCACCGAGGACGGGTGTACCAGCCGCTCCATTTCCCGCTGGCCATTGAGGTAGAGCGCATAGACCCGCAGCAGCTTGACCCCGCCCGCCGTGGTCGCGACACCGCCGCCCACAAGCGACAGGCCCAGCAGGATCAGCCCCGGTGTCCCAAGGCCGGACCAGTCGCGCGCGGCCTCCCAATAGGCGCTCTCGAATCCGGTCGTGCTGAGGAAAGACAGCACGCTGAACATGCCGCCCCAAAGAGCCGCAAAAGCCGACGGAAATTCTTCGAGCTGGTCCACTTCCAGCGCGCCCAGCCAATGCCGCAGGAAGAGCAGCAAGGGCACGCCGAGAACCAGCAGCATGCCAAGGCGGAATTCGGGGTCGTGGTGCAAACCGGGGCGCGCGGTGGTGATCGTGTCGGACGAAAATGTGAGCCGCGACAGCGCGAACATCATGAAGAAGAAGATGATCACCTCTCCGCCCAGGCCCGACCCGGCATTCTGCACCCCGTTCACGGCCGAAATGCCGCTGGTGGCCATGGTCGACATTGCATGCACCACCGCAACCAGCGGTCGGTCGCCGCTCAGCACCAGGAAGAGCCAGAGCGCTGCCGTCAGCGCGACATAGATCGGACCCAGCACATAGGTCGCCTGCCCCATCCGTTTGCCGGCGTTTGCCCGCTCGAACCGGTCAAGGCGCGTGTCGCCCTGCCCCGGCTCGGCTGTCGCCGTGACTTCGAAGCCACCCAGATTGAGCGGCGCCAGCACTGCCGAGGCCGCAACCCACATCAGAAGACCGCCGAACCAGCCCACCATGCCCCGCCACAGATGCAGGCTGTCGCCCAGCCGCCCGGGCGTGTCGAACAGCGTCGCGCCCGTAGTCGTTAGCGACGAAACCATCTCGAAATAGGCGTTGAGAAAGCTGGTATTGCCCACAGCTTCGTAGAACGGCACGGCAAGAAACAGCGGCAGGAGGATGAAGGTTAGGCACAGCGACAGCAGGTTGCTCAGATCGCTGGCCTCGCCGCGCTGGACATTGCCGCTGAGTGCGAGGCCGATCAACCCGACTACAGCCAACCCCAGAACGCCCGAATAGGCAAAGCTGCGCGAGACCGAGTGATCATCCTGCATCAGCGCGTGCAGCGCAGGCAGAAACATCGCGATTGCCGCAAAGCCTGCGAGAACCAGGATCAGCGGGAATCGCAGCAGGCGATTCGATATCGGGTTAGAAGAAATCAATCGAGACCTGAAGCAGCTGTTCGACCCGCGCCACATCCGCTGCCATGGCAAAGATCACGATGACGTCACCTTCCTCGATGCGCATGCCGCCCGAGGGTTTGTGGATCTCCTTGCCCTTCTTTACGGCGCCGATCAGGACACCTTCGGGAAAATCGATTTCCCGGATCGCGGCGCCGGCGATGGAAGAGGTCGACATCACCTGTGCCTCAATCACCTCGGCCTCGGCATCACCGATGGAATAGACACCGCGCACGCGGCCATGGCGGATGTGCCGCAGGATCGAGCTGACCGTGGTGGCACGCGGGTTGATGTAGGCATCCACGCCGATGGGCTGCAAGAGCGGCACCAGCGTCGGGTCATTGACCAGACTGATGGCAAACGGACAGCCTTCAGATTTTGCCCGCACGGCGGCCAGCAGGTTGGTCTTGTCGTCGTCGGTCACGGCCAGCACGGCATCGGCGCGCGAAATGCCCGCCTCGTTCAGCAGCGCGCTGTCCAGCGCATCGCCGTTGAGAACGATGGTCCGCTCCAGCGCGTCGGCAGCACGTTCTGCGCAGGCGCGGTTGCGTTCGATCATCTTGGTACGGATACGTCGCCCGCTGTTTTCCAATGCGCGGGCCACGGCCAGCCCGACATTACCGCCGCCCAGAATGACCAGTCGTTCCTGTTTCTGCGACTTCTTGCCGAAGACTTCCAAAGTACGCGGGATATCCTCGTTGGGGGCGAAGACATAGCATTCGTCACCCACGAACAGCTGATCGCCCGCATTGGGCGCAAAGAGCCGCCCTTCGCGGCGCACGGCCAGCACCACCACGCGCAGCGTCGAGAAGAGATCGCTCAGCTGGCGCAACGGCGTGTTGACGACCGGGCAATCCTCTTCCAGGCGCAGCCCCATCAACTGGGCCTCGCCATCGAAAAACTTTTCGGTGTCAAAGGCCGCCGGTGCGGCAAGCCGCTGCAACGCGGCCTCGGCCACTTCCTTTTCCGGGCTGATCACCACGTCGATCGGCATGTGATCGCGGCGGTAGAGGTCGGAATAGATGGCGTCGAGGTAGGATTGGCTGCGCAGGCGCGCGATCTTGCGGCTGATCGCAAAGACCGAATGGGCGACCTGGCAGGTGACCATGTTCACCTCGTCCGAATGGGTGGCGGCGATGATCATGTCCGCGTCGCGCGCACCCGCCCGCTCCAGCACGTCAGGATAGCTGGCGAAACCCGCCAGGCCCTGCACGTCCAGCGTATCGGTGGCACGGCGCACCAGATCGGGATTGCTATCCACCACGGTAACGTCGTTGCGTTCGCCCGATAGATGGCGCGCGATCTGCCAGCCAACCTGGCCCGCGCCGCAAATGATAACTTTCATGTGACCCCTACGCCTTGCGCCTTGATCGGACTACAGGCATGGCAGAGGGGACTGGCGGGGTCAAATCAATTCAGATTCTCCCCGCAGGGCTCAGTCAGCCTCTTCTTCGGCAATCTTGGCCACGCGCGCGCCGGATTTGGCCGATGTGACCACCCCCAACGATTTCAGCTTGCGATGCAGCGCGCTGCGTTCCATCCCGACAAATTCGGCCGTCCGGCTGATATTGCCACCGAAGCGGTTAATCTGTGTCAGAAGATACTCGCGCTCGAACGCTTCGCGGGCCTCGCGCAGCGGCATGGTGGCCAGAGCACCGGCCAGAACGACGCGGCCATCCTCGGGTCCGCCGGCGTTTTCTCCCGGTAATTCATGCGCCTGGATCTCGCCTGTGCCTTCGCCGAGGATCAACACACGTTCGACCATATTGCGCAACTGGCGCACGTTGCCCGGCCAGGGCATCGTCTGCAGCAGGGCATTGGCCTCGCTGCTCAGACTGCGCAGCGGCAGGCCCTGCGTCTTGTTCAGCATCTCGATGAAGTAGCTCGCAAGCAACGGAATATCGTCGCGTCGTTCCTCCAGCGAGGGCACGCTGATCGGTACCACGTTGAGCCGATGATAGAGTTCGCGGCGGAACCGGTCGGCGGCGATTTCGGCCTCGAGGTCATGGCTGGTCGAGCTGATCACGCGCAGATCCACCTCGACCTTTTCCGATCCTCCGACGCGCAGAAACTGTTGGTCGACCAGCACGCGCAATATCTTGGACTGCGTGCCGGGCGGCATGTCGGCCACTTCGTCAAAGTAAATGATCCCGCCATTGGCCTCTTCCAGCAGGCCGGGCTCGATTCCGCGTTCTTCGCTTTCGCGGCCAAACAGCACCTCTTCCATGCGTTCCGCCTCGATCGAGGCACAGCCGACCGAAACGAACGGCGCCTGAGCCCGGTTCGAATTGACATGGATGTAACGCGCCGCCAATTCCTTGCCGCTGCCCGCAGGGCCGGTCAGCATGACCCGCCCGTTCGAGCGGGTGACCTTGTCCAGTTGGCTGACCAGCGCGCGAAACACGCTGCTTTCGCCGAGCATGTCCGCCGGTCCGGTCTCGCGCCGCTTGAGGCTGTTATTTTCGCGGCGCAGGCGGCTGGTTTCCATGCCGCGCCGGATAACCACCATCAACTGATCGATATTGAACGGCTTCTCGATGAAATCATACGCGCCCTGCTTGATGGCGGCGACGGCGATCTCGATGTTGCCATGCCCCGAAATGATCACGACCGGCACATCGGGGTAATCGCGCTTGACCGTCTTAAGGATGTCGATCCCATCCATGTTGCTGTCTTTAAGCCAGATATCGAGGATCAGGAGCGCGGGCGGCTGTTCGGCGATTTCGCTCATGGCGTCATCCGAATTGCCCGCCAGCCGGGTCGTATAGCCCTCGTCCTGCAGGATATCCGAGATCAATTCGCGAATATCGCGTTCGTCATCAACTATAAGAATATCGTTCATGGGTTTCCTCACACTGCCTCTGCGGCTTGATCTTTGCCACTGTCCGCTACTGTCAATTCAAGGGTGATGATGGCCATCGCCCCCCGTTGTGCCCCGTCAAAGAAAGGATCGGCATCCACCAGTTCCAGTTTGCCGCCGTGCTCTTCGATGATTTTCTTGACGATCGGCAGGCCCAGCCCGGTGCCCTTGTCGCGGGTTGTCACGTAGGGCTCGAACAGGCGCGACCGGTCTTCTGGCAGGCCGATACCGTTATCGGAGATGCGCAATTCGGCGCGCCCGTCGCGGCGCATGCTCTGGATGCGTATCGTCGGCTGAAAGCCATCTGGAGCCTGACCTTTTTCCACAATGGTTTCCGTAGCTTCACCGGCATTCTTTATAAGGTTCGTCAGGGCCTGACTAATCATCGTTGCGTCCACATCGGCCCACAGATCGTCATCGACGAAATCGGTCTCGAATGTCACATCGGGCTGGCCCGCTTCCTGCAACAGCGTGGCCTCGCGCAGCAGTCGGGTCAGGCTCTCGGCTTTGCGCTGCGGTTCTGGCATGCGGGCGAATTTCGAGAATTCATCAACGATGCGCCGCAGGTCGTCGGTCTGGCGGACGATCACATCCGTCAGTTGCGCCAGATCGGCGGCGTCCTTTTCCCCTAGCAGTTTCGAGAACTTGCGCCGCGTGCGTTCTGCCGACAGCTTGATCGGCGTCAGCGGGTTCTTGATCTCGTGGGCGATCCGGCGAGCGACATCGCCCCAGGCAGCCATGCGCTGTGCGCTGACCAGATCGGTCACATCGTCAAAGGCCACTACATAGCCTTCGCGCCGCCCGGCCTCACTGCGCCGGGTGGAAATGCGCACCAGCAGATGTTCCTGCGTGCCGCCGCGCGTCACCCGTACCTCATCCTGAACAAAGCCGTTGGCGCTGCGTTTGAGCCGCTCAAAGAGCTCGGAAAACTCGGGCACGGCCACAGACAGGTCCACCGATTGGCGGTCCTCCTGCCAGGCAAGCAGCCGCTCGGCCGCGCGGTTGACGAAGGTCACGCGCCCTTTGGCATCAAGCCCGACAACCCCGGAAGAAACAGACCCGAGCACCGAATCAAACAGTCTGCGACGCCGCTCGATCTGTTCGGTATTGGTCAGCAGTTTGGCGCGCTGTGCCTTCAGTTGCCGGGTCATCTGGTTGAAATAAGTGCTGAGTTGGGCAATCTCGTCATTGCCCTCTTCCTCACGGACTTGGACATCCAGATCGCCTGCGCCGACACGCTGTGCCGCGCTGGTCAGGCGCCCCACGGGCCGCGCCAGACGTTCGGCGAACCACAAGCCCAGCCAGACAGCGGCCAGAATCAGGATCACGGCGAAGCCGAGGTAGAGCAGCCCGAATTCGAACAGCACCCTGCCCCGCTCGCTTTCTCGCTGTTGATAGAAAACCGCGGTTTCCTTGGTTTCGTCCAGCAGGTTCAGGATGTCGCCGTCTACATTGCGGCTGACATAAAGAAACCTGTCGGGGATGGTTCGCAGTGGCAGAAGGGCGCGAAACTCGTTGTTGTCCCAGTCCTGAATGACGATGACATCCTCTTCCAAAGCGCGCTGGATCTGCTCTGGTGTCGGTTCTTCGAAATCAAAGAGGTAAGAACTTTGGCCACGGGCGCGAATTTCGCCGGTCCCGTCGATTACAAAAGCCTCGCGCAGCCCGCGCTGGATTTCGCGTTGGCCTTCCGACAGGACCTTGCGGATGTCGCCGTCATCCAGAAACACTGTCGCGCGCTTGGTGGCGTTGATGATCGAGGCCAGCACCTTTGCGTCGGTGATCAAATCGCGCCGGTGTTCCTCTTCGTAAGCTTCGGCAGCCGCGACCGAATTGCTGACCACGCGTCCGACACGGTCCGAAAACCACGCCTCAAGCCCCATGTTGACCGACAGTGTGGCGAAAACCGCGACCGTCACCGTGGGCAAGAGCGCCATGATCGCGAACACACCCGTGAGGCGAAGGTGCAGGCGCGATCCAGCCGATTGGGCGCGCCGGGCGGTGATCATCTGGACCACCCGCTGCAAGACCAGCGCCGCGACGATGATCACATAGACCAGATCGGCCAGAAGGACGACGCGCAGACCGTTGGATTGTGCGCCTTGTTCAAGCGGCCCCATCACCAGAAACGTGACCAGCGCCAGAATAGGTCCGAGAACGACCAGGCCGAGCGTCGCGACGTTCTGGAAACGCTGCCAACGCCGCAACCTGACGATCCGGTCCCAAGTCGAAACGCGTGTCCTGGTTGCCACCAGCTCCCCCCCCGCTCCTGATGCATGCGCACATGCCGTCCCACAACATCTTGTGACGTTGACGGGCAGTGCCCCTTTTGCGCCACAGGCCTGTTGCGGTTTTACATCAATTTGCGGCGGCGTGTCACGCGAATATCAAGATCAGTGATTTTCTTGCGCAACGTATTGCGGTTGATGCCCAGCAGATCGGCGCATTTGGCCTGATTTCCCCCTGTCGCATCCAGCGCGATCTCGATCAGGGGTAGTTCCACTTCGCGCAGGATGCGCAGGTAAAGCCCGGCTGGCGGCAGCATCTCTCCGTGCAGGTCGAAATACCGTTGCAGGTGTTGCGCCACCGAACTGGCCAGCCTTTCAGGATCGCCCGGCCCCAACACCGGCGCGGCGGCGGGTTGATTTCCCAGCACGGCGGCGACCTCTTCACGGCTGATCTCGTCGGTGCGCGCGGTAAGCCCCATGTGCCGCACGGCATTCTCCAACTGGCGCACATTGCCCGGCCAGCTATAGGTCCGCATCATTGCCAGCGCCGTATCGGACACCCGCCGCGCCGGAGCGCCATCATTTTCGGATTTCTGCAGGAAATGCATGGCCAGTAGCGGAATATCGTCGACTCGTTCGCGCAGGCTCGGCACGTCGATCACAGCGCCGCCAAGTCGGTAGTAGAGATCGTCGCGCATCTCGCCCGGCCGGGGCTGACGCGCCTGAATGGTTGCCATGAAACGCGGCCGACTATCGGCCGGCATATCCATCATGCGCACCACCCGGCCTTGCGCGGCATCGTCCAGATCGGCAACTTCGTCCAGCACGATGGTGCCGCCCTTGGCCCGCGCCATGATGCGTGCAGGTCCGTCGAGATCGACCAGATCGGCAGGGCTGACCGTGACAAAGGGCAATGAGCGCCGGTCCGAGAAATCATGGATCGCCCGCGCGATCAGCGATTTTCCGGTGCCCGATTCGCCAGTGATCAATACCGGCAGATCCGCGTTCATCACCTTGGCCACCACACGGTAGAGCGCCTGCATCGCGGCGGTTTGCCCGATCAGCGGCAGATCGTCGGGGCGCTCGTGCTCTTCGCGCCCGGTCTGGCCCGTGCGCTTGCTACAGCTCGCCAGCGCGCGCGCGGTGCGCTTCATCAGGTCAGGCAGGTCAAACGGCTTGGGCAGGTAGTCATAGGCTTCGGCCTCGGCGGCCTTGATCGCGGTCATGATGGTGTTCTGGGCGGAAATCACGATGACCGGCATGCCGGGGCGGTCCTGGGCGATCTTGGGCAGCATCTCGAGCCCGTTGCCATCGGGCATGACCACGTCCGAGATCACCACATCACCGCGTCCTTCGGCGACCCAGCGCATCAGCGTGGTCAGCGACGAGGTCGCATGAACCTTGCAGCCTGCGCGGGTCAGCGCCTGCGTCAGTACCGTGCGGATCGTGCGATCATCATCAGCGACAAGAACCGTGCCGTCCATCAGGTATTCTCCTCGTCAAGTTTCGGCGCGCGGGCCAGCGAAATGCGAAAGACCGTGCGCCCGGGCACCGAGGTGACGGATATCCAGCCGCCGATCTCGGAAATGATCTTGGCCGCCAACGCCAAACCGAGGCCGGTGCCGTTTTCGCGCCCGGATACGAACGGGTCAAAGACGTCATCGGCAATATCCGGCGGCAGGCCCGGGCCGTCATCGACAACCTCGATCTGCAAGGGCAGCGAACGCCCTGCGCCATCGGCATCGCGCAGGCGTAGCGATTGTTCATAATAGGTGTGCAGCGTGATCGTCCCGCCCCGCCCGCCAGCCGCCTCGGCTGCGTTCTTGAGCAAATTCTGCACCACCTGAAGCAGCTGATCGGGATCGCCCCATGCAGGTGGCAGCGAGGGGTCGTAGGCCTCGACCACGGTCATGTCGGCGGCAAAGCCCAGCAATGCGGATCGCCGGGCGCGGTCCAGCACGTCGTGGATGTTCACCGCTTGCAGGCGCGGTGCGGTCACATTGCCGAATTGTTCAACCTGATCGAGGATGCCGACAATCCGGCGGCTTTCGCTCACGATCAGGTCGGTCAGTTCCAGATCCTCGGCCCCCAGCCCCATCGACAGCAACTGCGCCGCCCCGGTGATACCCGCCAGAGGGTTCTTGATCTCATGGGCCATCATCTCGGCCATGCCGATGGCCGATTTGGCTGCAGATTTCACCGAATGGTTCTGCGTCATCCGCCCAGCTAACTCACGCGGTGACACCAGCATCAGCATCTGCCCCGATGCCCCGCCCAGTGGCGCGATCTGCAGGTTGCATTGCAACGGTGCCCGGCTGCCGGTGCCCACATCCACATCGTTGACAAAAAGCGGCGTGCCGACCTGCCGGGCGCGGGCATAGGCCTCTTCCAAAGGTGCGTCGACCATCAGCGTATCCCAGACCGGCACGCCGACAAGCGCGCGGGAAGAGGAGTTCAGGAAGCCTTCGGCCGCCGGGTTGATCCGGGCTATGCGGTCCTGGGCGTCGAGGATCAGACCAGGTACTGGCAGCGCCGCCCAGATCGCGTCATCCGCCCCGGTCATGCCGCTTCCTCCTGTGGCATGGTCAGTGCCTCGGGCAACAGGGTCAGCACCTCTGCGGGCGCGCGGCTGGTCAGGATGCGGCGGCGCATTTCAGCTCCGGCACCGGCGCCGTCCAGATACCAACCCAGATGTTTGCGTGCGACGCGCAGCCCCAGATCGGTGCCGTAAAACCCCAGCATCGCCTCGTAATGCCCCGCGACCATGTCGGCCAAAGCGGCGCCCTGCGGTATGTTGGGCGCGGGCGTGTCATGCAGCGCATGTGCCACCTCGGCCAGCAGCCAGGGCCGCCCCTGCGCGCCGCGCCCGATCATCACGCCATCCGCACCGGACTGGGCCAGCGCCCGGCGGGCCGCGGCCGTATCTGTGATATCGCCGTTGGCGATCACGGGAATGCTCACCGCGTCCTTGATCGCGCGGATCGCGGCCCAGTCGGCGCGGCCCTTGTAGAACTGGCAGCGCGTGCGCCCGTGGATGGTGATCATCACGACACCCGCATCTTCGGCGCGGCGGGCCAACTCGGGCGCGTTCAGCAGCGCATCATCCCAACCCAGCCGGGTCTTGAGCGTGACGGGAACATCGACCGCACCGACCACGGCCTCGATCAGGCTGAGCGCGTGATCAAGATCCTTCATCAGCGCCGAGCCAGAGGCCCCTGCGCCGCTGGCGCTGGTCACGCGTTTGGCCGGGCAGCCCATGTTGATGTCGATCAGGCGCGCGCCGTTGGCGCAGGCCATGCGCGCGGCCTCGGCCATCCAGTAGGCCTCGCGCCCAGCCAGTTGCACCGCGCTCGCCGCTTGCCCCAAGCCCAATTCGGCGCGCTCGCGTACGCCCGGCTTTGCCTGAACCATTTCCTGGCTTGCCACCATTTCGCTGATCACCAGCCCCGCACCAAAGCCCGCAACCAGCGTGCGAAACGGCAGATCGGTGATTCCCGCCAGCGGCGCCAGCAGAACTGGCGGCGTCAGGGTCATGTCTGGCAGCTTCAGGTGCAAATGCTCAATCCTTGTGCAATGCGGGCTTTCTACCTGTGGAAGTTATGGGCGGCAATGAATGCTGGGGCATTTTGGCTGGTCTCAGAACCTTTCCGCCTAAATTTTGAGCATCCGTCACGGTCATTGCACAGGCCGCGCCGACCGCGCTATCACAGCCAACATGATCGTCGCAGCCATCATCGTAGCCGCCGGACGTGGCACCCGCGCGGGCGGGCCGGTGCCAAAACAATGGCAACCGCTTGCCGATCGACGTGTGATCGACTGGACGCTCGACCGCTTTCGGGCACATCCGCGCATCGCACGCTTGGTGCTGGTGCTCCACCCGGATGACATGGCGGATTGGCCGCACGTACCGGGGATCGAGGTCGTCGCTGGCGGTGCCACGCGCAGCGCCTCGGTGCGCAATGGTCTGGAGCATCTGGCGTCCAGCGACGTGACACATGTTCTGATCCATGATGTCGCCCGCCCCTGCACGGCGCCCACCACCATCGATGCTGTTGCCGATGCGCTGGAACATGCCGTTGCCGCCGCCCCTGCACTGCCGGTGACCGATGCGCTCTGGCATGGACAGGCCGACCGCGTGACCGGTACGCAGGACCGCGCAGGGCTTTACCGCGCGCAAACGCCGCAAGGGTTTGATCTGGCCGCGATTCTGGAGGCACACCGCGACCACCCCGATCCTGCCGCAGACGATGTGGCCATCGCCCGTGCTGCCGGGCTTGACGTGGTGATCGTGCCGGGCGATGAAACCAACCTGAAGATCACTCATCCCGGTGATTTCGCACGCGCAGAGGCGCATCTGGGGAAACCTATGGATATTCGTATCGGCAATGGCTACGACGTGCACCGGTTTGGCCCCGGCGATCACGTCATGCTCTGTGGTGTCGCGGTCCCGCATGAGCGCGGGTTGCAGGGCCATTCGGATGCTGATGTCGGGCTGCACGCGTTGACGGATGCAATCTATGGTGCGCTGGCCGAAGGCGATATCGGTCGTCACTTTCCGCCCAGCGATCCGCAATGGAAAGGCGCTGAGAGCCACATCTTTCTGCGCCATGCGGTTGCGCTGGCATCTGAAAAGGGGTTCAATATCAGCAATATGGACCTCACTCTTATCTGCGAACGGCCCAAAATCGGGCCACAGGCAGCCGCGATGCAGGCGGCAGTGGCTGAGATTACCGGCCTCGCGCCAGAGCGTATTTCGGTCAAGGCGACCACATCCGAACGGCTGGGCTTTACCGGGCGCGAAGAAGGCATCGCCGCCATCGCCACCGCCGCACTGGTCAAACCATGAGGGTTGCAACATTCATCGCCACGGTCGGCGGCGTCGGCCATTTGCGCCCCGCACCCGGTACATGGGGGTCGCTCATAGCGCTTCCCATGGCCTGGCTGATCCATGTCATTGGTGGCCCATGGCTGTTGGCGATTGCCATTATTGCGTCATTTATCATGGGCATATGGGCCACATCTCAGGTCACGCGTGGGAGTGAGGATCATGACCCGTCCGAGGTGGTCATTGACGAAGTCGCGGGCCAGTGGATCGCCCTTCTGCCGCTGTCTTTCGGGGCCTGGCATGCGGGGGCTGCTATCACTGCGCTTTGGCCCGGTTGGGTGGCGGCCTTTCTGCTCTTTCGCCTGTTCGACATTGCCAAGCCCAGCCTGGTTGGGTGGGCCGACCGGCGCAACGACGCGTTGGGTGTGATGCTGGATGATGTGATTGCCGGCGTCTTTGCGGCCATCGGCGTCGTGGCCTTCGCTGCGCTGTTCCACGGAGTGTTGGGCCTGTGAGCGCCTCGGCGGTTCTGAACGCGGCCCGCGCGGCAGATCTGCGGATCGCCACCGCAGAGAGCTGTACCGGCGGCATGGTTGCCGCCGCCCTGACGGATATTCCGGGCAGCTCTGATGTGGTTGAAAGAGGCTTTGTAACCTATTCGAATACCGCGAAAATAGAGATGCTGGGCGTATCTCCTGAAACGTTGGAGCGCTTCGGCGCGGTCTCTGAAGAAGTGGCTTCCGAAATGGCCTCGGGAGCGCTGGCGCATGCCCATGCCGAATTGGCCGTGTCGATCACCGGGATCGCCGGGCCGGGCGGCTCCGAACACAAGCCCGAAGGCCGCGTCTGCTTTGGTCTGGCGCGATCTGGCTCACCTGTCAGCACCGAAACACAAGAATTCGGGCCACTGGGGCGCGCCGCGGTACGGCAGGCAGCCTGCGACTACGCGCTCGCCCTGCTGTTGCGAGCGGCGTCCTGAGCAATGCGGTCAGCCGTATAGATCGGCTGCGCGCGCCTCGAACGCACGCACGATCCGCTGCATCGCCTCGTAGAAGAACAGCCCGCCTGCCTTTTGCAGCAAGAGGTTGCGAAACTCGAAATCGACCTTGAACGATACGTCGCAGCCTGCGTCCGTATCGGTGAATTTCCAGTTTGAGATCATGTATTTGAACGGCCCATCGAGATATTCTGTATCGATGGTCCGTGCCTCGGGGCGCAGCACGACCCGGCTGCTGAAACGCTCGCGGAACACCTTGAAACTGATCACCAGATCGGCGGTCATCACCTCGCTGCCATCATCCTGCGGGGTGACCGACCGGACGCGCGCGGCGGCGGTCCAGGGCAGAAACTCCGGATAACGCGCAACATCGGCCACCAGGTCGTACATTTGCTGCGCCGTGTATGGCAGGTGGCGGGTTTCGGAATGGCTGGTCAAGAGAGCCTCGGTTTTCGCGTGACAGGAGGTGTCGTTGTCTTAGACTGACGGCAAAACTTCAAGGGGGCCTCATGGGCGAAAAAACTTATGTGATCGACCAGATGATTTCAGCCAAGTCGATCGCCGCACGGATCGAAGAATTGGCCCGCGAGATAACGACCGAGTTCGCGGAAACCGATAAACTGGTGGTTGTCGGCCTGCTGCGCGGGTCGTTCGTGTTCATCGCCGACCTGGTGCGCGAGCTGCCGCTGCCCGTCGAAGTCGACTTTGTCGAGACCTCGTCTTATGGCAATGCGATGGAGAGCAGCCGCGAGGTCCGTATCCTCAAGGACCTGCGCGGCGATATCGAAGGGCGCGACGTGCTGGTTGTCGAGGATATCGTGGATACCGGTCATACGCTCGCGCATGTGCTGACGCTTCTCCAGAGCCGTAAACCGCGCAAGCTGCGCACCATCGCGTTGCTGGACAAGCCGTCACGCCGCGAGGCCGCCATCAAGGCGGATTGGACCGGCTTCGAGATCCCCGATGAATTCGTCGTGGGCTACGGCATCGACTACGCACAGCGCAATCGCAACCTGCCCTATATCGGCAAGGTGCGGTTTACCGAAACATGATCCATCTGCCATGAACACCCGCTGGTTGCTCAGAATGGCCCGCTGGGCGCAGAACCCGCCCAGTGCGAGGAAGGTCATGTTCGTCTTTGGAATCGTGGCGGTGTGCCTCGCGCTGGCGGCGTTCGAGCATTTTTATGGCTGGCCGGACGCGCTGACCCCGAACCGCGATGTGCATCGCGGCTACAAACCCTGAGGTCTGTCACACTGCAAGAGGGGGAAAGTGGCGCGGTTGACGGGGCTCGAACCCGCGACCCCCGGCGTGACAGGCCGGTACTCTAACCAACTGAGCTACAACCGCGCGTGAGGGGTGGATTATGCCAAGCGCGCGGGGCAGTCAATGCCCCAAAGGACAGAAAAACCATGCAAGTGCGCAATTTTTCAAAGACATGCCGATGCCATGCAAATGGCTTCGGCTGTCAGTGTCTGAATGTCCGGAAAATGCAGCGGTGGCGCGGTTGACGGGGCTCGAACCCGCGACCCCCGGCGTGACAGGCCGGTACTCTAACCAACTGAGCTACAACCGCCCACTGCACGCTCTGATCAGAGCGTCCGATGGGTTTAGTAGGGGCGCGCGGCGCCGTCAAGCGCAGAGGCGCAGCTTGCGTCGGTAAAATGTCGGTATTGCGTCGGTGCTGCGTAGGCTTGCCGGCAGGGAGGAAAGAGCGGCCTGTCCGCGAATCTGCTTTCGGCATTTCGCTATGCGATACGCCCGCCACTGATCGTTGGTACTTGTGGAGGCCGGGCCTTTTGCCTTGCAAAAGGCTTTTGGTGGGTGATGAGAGGCTCGAACTCCCGACATCTTCGGTGTAAACGAAGCGCTCTACCAACTGAGCTAATCACCCTGCCAACCGCCTCATAACCGGGAGCGCAAAGTCGTGCAAGAGGGTCTGTGGTTTTGTGTCGATTTCCGTGCGTCTGGCTTGGGCTACGCCTGGGGTTCCAGCAAGGTTTCAACCCCGCCGCGCAGCAGGAAGACACAGCCCTGACGATTCGGGAGCGCGGCCATTCCGGCACGATCAAGCCCGCAGACCAGCCCGCGCATCACCTGCCCCAGCAAACCGTGAGAGACGACAATCGCGGGGCCATCCAGCGAGTCCAGAAAGCGGCGCACCCGTGCCTGAAGAATATCGAATCCCTCGCCGTCGGGTGCGGCGGCATAGATGTCCAGATCAAAGCCGCCTTGTGGCAAGTCCGCCTTCAGGCAGCCTTCCCAGGCGCCGGTTCCGACCTCGGCCAGATCGGGATTGATTTCATAGGGCAGCCCCGGCATCGCAATCTCGGCAGTTGCCCGCGCGCGCCCGAGAGGCGAGACATGAATCGCCCCGCCAGCCGCCAGAACCTTGGGAACGATGGGCGCGACGATCGTCGCCTGCTGCGCCGCCTGCGCCCGGCCCCGAGACGTCAGATCAGAATCGCGGCGACCCTGAATGCGCCCTTCGCGGTTCCACAAAGTTTCACCATGACGCAGAAACCAGATGTCGGGATAGTCAGGCAAGGATCAGGGCTTTCATCAAAGGCGTTGCGTCTGGGATGGGGGATGATCGCCCCGACGCACCGGCGATTTAGGGCCGTGCGCGGCATTGCGCGTTGTGAAACGCCCGCCGCTGATCATCGGGTGAACAAGGAACCTTGCACATGTAGCGGGCGAAAGATTTTTGGTGGGTGATAAGAGATTTGAACTCCTGACATCTTCGATGTGAACGAAGCGCTCTACCACTGAGCTAATCACCCGCCGGGCAGCTTTTAGCGTCACTCGGCAGGGTCTGCAATACTCTCTTTCACATCGAATGCACCAGCCACATGCGGCTTTTTCTGACGAATCTTGGCGATGATGATCCGCGCGGTCGGGGTTTCCTTGGTCCGGTTCTGCTTGACCTTGCCCAAGGGGGGCAGATTGAGTTCCCGACCCTCGGCCAGCGCCTCGCCGAGGACGGCGATCATCGCTTCCACGACCGGTTTGGCATATTTCTTCTTGATCTCGGAGCGTTCGACGACCCGTGCCAGCAGCTCCTGCTTTTTCATCTCGAGTTCCGTCGCCGGCGTATCAGGTGCGACGGCCGGTGCCGGAATGCCGGAGACCGTGGCGGGCTTGGCGGGCTTGGCGTCGTCCGGACGCTTGGCCGCCTTGGCGCGGGGCGGTTTTGGCACGCCGGGTTTCAACCGCATCTTGGCGGGTGGTTTCGGGTTCTTGGACCGGGATGCGGTTTTCGCGGTTGTTGAAGCCTCGTCTGCCGGTTTTTTGTGGGTTGTCATTGCCTGCGCCCCATTGTTTCTGCTCTGGGAACAGATTACCGGCAAAGCCCGAAAATAGCGAGCGTTTGTTGATATCCTGGCCCGCCTGCGGATAATTTGGCAACATGGATTTCTTGGGCGATTATCTGAGAGATCACGCCCTTTCAGGGGCGCGCGCCGCCCTGTCAGCGCCCTTTGAACAATCCGCCAAGGATGCCGCGCACGATCCGTCGCCCGGTCGTGCCTTTCATCTCCTTGATCACGGCGCCGCTGATGGCCTTGCCGAACTGGCTGCCGAATCCTTCATCGCGCGAGGACGAGCGGCTGACACGTTTGCCGGAATAGCGCCGCCCGGCGTTGAATTCGCGCTCTGCCGTGCTTTGCTCTTCTGCCGCTTCTTCTGCGGTTTGCGCGTCCTGCGCGGCGGCCTCGGCGCGG
>Ga0209344_10001460_pt1 | contig 30638 bp, 27 predicted proteins | sample Cruoilmetagenom6_FD_187293 | JGI IMG/M metagenome (GOLD analysis project Ga0209344, IMG submission 187293) | Oil polluted marine microbial communities from Coal Oil Point, Santa Barbara, California, USA - Santa Barbara Oil Seep Sample 6 (SPAdes)... | ecosystem: Environmental > Aquatic > Marine... | reverse complement strand
ACGGGGGATTTGCTATGTCCATAAGGGTGCGGTGCCCCCCAATCCTTCGCCCCTTTGGGGAGAAGGTGGCGCGCAGCGCCGGATGAGGGGTTGCGCCAAGCCCAACGGTCACGGGCAAAGCCCCCCTCACCCCAACCCTCTCCCCAAAGGGGCGAGGGAGTTAAGAGGTGCCCACCCCAAACCCTCATGGTGAGCCTGTCGAACCACGAGGGTTTTAACGCAAATAGGTCAGGATCCGGTCCGCGGGGTCTCGACGCGGCGTCGCCTCTGCCCCGTGCTGCATCAGCTGCCGCAATTCGGCGAATGCCTTGATCTGCCCCGCGCGGATCGCCTCATCCTCCACAACAGATACAGCTCCGGCATAAAGCCGCGCCGCCAGATCCGCGCCGGGTGCGATTTCAGGCACGACCGCCAGCCCCAGAATAATGTTCGGCAGCGCGATCATCGGCCGTCCGGCCTTTTCATAATGATGCATCAGCCGCTTGTCGGGCATATACGTGCCAATCATCGGAATGCCCGACAGCGCCAGCTCCAGCGTGACGGTACCGGCGGTGACAATGGCGGCACGGCAGGTGCGCAACGCCGCGTCACGATCATCGCGACTGTCGATAATCTCGACCGGTGCCGCCCAGCCCGCGACTTCCGCCCGCAACCCATCCGAAAGATGCGGCAAGGTGGGCAAAATAAAACCGGTGACCAAAGGGTGTTCGGCAAGCTGGCTCACCAGATGCGCCAGAATAGGCAGGTGACGCCGAATCTCGCCGCTGCGGCTACCGGGCAGCAAAGCAATCTTTCCCGCGCCTGTGGGCAGCGCTAGCGGCTCGGGGATGGCATCGATGGCCGGATGCCCGACATAAGTGGTCAGCGGCCCGCCCAGCCGTTCCAAAGCCGCCGGTTCGAATGGCAATACGGCCAATATCTCGTTGAACAGGGGTTTGAGCTTTGGTGCCCGCTCCGGCTTCCACGCCCAGACCGAGGGGGCCACATAGAGCACGATGGGCCTGGTGTAACCGGCTTTACGTAATTGCTTGGCCAGCAGCGCGGAAAACACCTGGGAATCGATGAGCACAACCATTTCCGGTTGCTGGCGGATGATAAAACGAGCTGCTTGGCGAATCCGCCATAACAGCAAGGGCAACCGCCCGATGACATCGGCAAAACCCATGACCGACAGATCGCTCATCGGAAAGATCGACTTGAGGCCCTCAGCTGCCATTTCCGGGCCACCGACACCAATCGGTTCAAGCGCCTTGCGGGTTTTCATCCGGCGCAAAAAATCCGCGCCAATCCGGTCGCCCGAAGGCTCGCCCGCCAACATGAACAGGCGATGCGGATCAGTCATGGTCGCTCTCGCTGCCGTAAACGGTGACCCCGAGCTCAAGGGCGACCGCTGAGAGGCGTTCGCGGTCAATGACAATGCTGTTGCCCGCTTGCACAAACACCGCGCGCAAACCCGCCTGATGCGCGGCAATGACTGTTTCGGGACCAATGGCTGGCAGATCGACGAACATCGGCTGTTTCGGCTTACGGGCTTTCGCCAGCACCATGGCGCTATCACCATCCCCGACCAATCCGGCCGCACGATGGTCTGCCACCCGCCGCAACAGGGCATCGGTGCCGGCAATATCCTCAACCGCGACCACACGATGCCCGGAACAGACCAATGCCTGCCCCAGATCGAGCTGTCCCGCCGATATCGCGGCCTGCAGGGCAAAAGCCCCGTCGGCGACAAGATGCTTGTCCGGTTTCGGCCCGGCGATCAGGCCGTGTTCGGCCAGCAATTCCGGCATGATCTCATGCGCGCCCAGCAACTTGGCCCCCGTGCTGATTTCCAGAGCCCGTCCGAGCTTGGACAACCCGCTATCACCTGAAGGTTTGCGCGGCTTTTTCTTGCCACCCAGCAGCTTGAAAAACCCCTCACGGCCCTTGTCCGAAACGTGAACCGCTCCAACCATGCAGATATGGGTTGCCTTGAAACGGCGAATGCCAAGAACGATATCCAGCGGCTTGCTGATATCAATCGGCCGCACATCAATATCGGTCAGCTCCGGCCGGGGCACGAAGCTTTGATATTGTACCTTCCATCCAGCTTTCAGCGCGGCTTCCAGCACCAGAAGTGGCAGGGCATCCTTGCCCGCCATGAGCGAAAGCCGCCCGGGCTGGATATCAGTCTTCGTGATTGCCATTGCGCGGCATGCAGATCGAGCGTTCGGACGAGGTTGAAATGAAATTCACCACATCCTGAACCAGATTTTTACCCTTGAACAACTCGGCGGCATCCTCGACGCGTTCCCGCAGCGTGCCCTCGGACGAAAAGATCATCCGGTATGCAGCACGCAGGGTATGAATGTCTTCGCGCTCAAACTTGCGGCGCTTGAGCCCCACGAGGTTGAGCCCTGCCAGCTTGGCGCGATTACCAACTGCCATGCCATAGGGAATGACGTCGCTATCCACCATGCTGTGTGCGCCGATAAAGGCATGCGAACCAATGCGCACAAACTGATGCACCACCACCATGCCGCCAATGGTGACAAAATCACCAGTGACACAATGACCGGCCAGACCACCAAAATTGGCGATGATCACATTATTGCCAACGATACAGTCATGCGCGACATGGGTGCTGGCCATCAAAAGGCAATTATCGCCAATTGACGTCAGCATGCCGCCACCGCGGGTGCCCGGATTGATGGTGGCGTTCTCGCGGATGGTGCAATTGGAACCGATCACCAGGCGGCTGGGCTCGCCTTCATATTTGAGATCCTGCGGCGGATGCCCGACGGAGGCGAACGGGAAAATCCGGCTATTGGGCCCCACCTCAGTACGACCCGCAATCGAGACATTAGAAAAAACTTGTACGCCGTCATGTAATACAACTTCGGGCCCCACTGTGGTGAAGGGCCCGATTTTTACGCCCGCGCCTATTTTGGCACCGGCTTCGACGATTGCTGTTGGATGAATTTCACTTGAGGTCAAGCTGAGGCTCACTCTTCGCTTATCATTGCGCCAATTTCCGCTTCTGCGACAACCACGCCATCGACAATGGCGCGTGCCTCATAGCGGCCGACATTGCGGCGGCGGTGTATTTTGCGAATGTGATATTCCAGCCGGTCACCAGGCACCGCAGGCTTGCGGAACTTGGCCTTGTCGATGGTCAGCATGTAAACCACAAAGCGCTTGCCGGCACTCAGCTGCTCGGCAATGACGATTGCGCCCGCGGTCTGGGCCATGCCCTCGACGATCAACACACCGGGGAACACGGCCTTGCCGGGAAAATGTCCCTGAAAGATCGGCTCGTTATAGGTGATGTTCTTGATACCAATGGCCGATTCATCGCCTTTGACATCAATGATCTTGTCGATCATCAAAAACGGATAACGGTGAGGCAGGCATCGCAAAATGGTATCAAGATCCAGATGCGTCAGCACAGCTGGTTCTTCATTGCCCGGAATATCTTCCGTTTGCTCAAGACTCACTTTCATCCCCTTTCGTCAGACGTCTCAGCGCGGCAGTTTCGCGCCAGAAATCCCTAATTTCCTGTGCCGGCGCACCGGCAATCTTGGAACCGGCAGGCCAGTCCTTGGTAACAGCGGCCCGCCCATGAACGACAGACCCCGCACCTATGCTCAAATGGCCCGATGTGCCGGTGCCCCCGCCCATCAGCACCCCGTCCCCAAGGGTCGTGGTGCCTGACAGGCCCGACATGGCCGCGACCAGACAATTGCGTCCGATCTGGCAGTTATGGCCAATCTGGACGAGATTATCGATTTTGGTGCCCTCACCAATAACGGTATCCCCAAGCGCTCCCCGATCAATAGTCGAATTCGCGCCAATCTCCACCCTGTCTTGTACAATGACGCGACCAAGCTGTGGAATTTTTCGATTGCCATGCCCGTGATCGAGCCAGCCGAAGCCTTCACACCCGATCCGTGCACCGCTATGGACGACGACATTATTGCCGATATAGGCACATTCAACGGTCACATTTGCGCCGATGATCGAACCGCGCCCGATTGCGACACCGGCACCAATGACGGCATTCGGGCCGATAACGCAGCCCGCGCCAATCTCGGCACCGCGCCCGATAACAGCTCCAGGGCTGATAACGGCATCCGCCTCGATAATGGGCTCGGCACCCGTCTCATCGCTGACCTTGCGCAAGATGGCGCGGGTATCATCGGGATAAAGATAGTCAAGAATGTCGGCGAACACGCCATGCGGATCGTCAGCAACCAGCGCAATGGTGCCTACCGGCACCTTGTCGCGCAATGCCTTGCCGATGACAACCACACCGGCCTCGGTGGCAACCAGCGCTTCAGCATATTTCCTATTGGAGGCGAGCGCTATATGGGCGGGACCGGCATTGGCCAATTCCTCGGCACCAGCGATCTCGATCTGTTCAAGGGCGTCGCTGGGAACCAGTTCGGGATGCCCTGCCCCCAAAAGGAGCGGTTCCAGTCGCATCACGCCGACGAAAGGATGGAAACGGATATCTACCATTTATTTCACTCAAAAAAGAAACCGCGGCGCGTTTGGCGCCGCGGTTTCATGAACTTTGTCACGCGTTCCGGTTTAGAGCAAGCTCTTCAAGGTTAGCTGGAAGACCTGTGTCTTGTCGGCGCTGTCCTTTTGCAGGACGTGGGCAAAATCGCCACGCAACGGCCCGAACGGCGAGTCCCAGATGACGGAGGCACCAATCGAGGCACGAACCTGTTCGCCAATACCCGTTTCGGCAGCAGGCCCGGCAGACGATTCCGTACCGGCATAACCCACATCGGCCCAGACGGCACCCGTCAAGCCATAGGATTCAGGCAGTACGGGGAACGGGAACTCAACTTCAGCCGACAGACCGGCATAATAGGTGGAACCAAGCGATTCACCTGATGACCGGCGCGGACCAAAGCCGCGGGCTTCGAAGCCACGCACCAGGGTTGGGCCGAGCAGGAAGGTCTGGGTCGGGTTCACACCAGTGCCATTGACACTGTTGATTACGCCCGCCTGGCCCCTGAGGCTGGCCACAAACTTGGAGTCTTCAAGAAGCGGCATAAAGTAACGCCCCTTCAATTCGGACTTCACGTAATTATTGTCCCAGCCGACATATTGCTGCGAGAAGGTGGCATAGAGGCCAGTGGTCGGGTTTTTGCGATTATCAAGCCCGTTATAGGCGAGTGAGTAGCCAACAAACACCTTGTTACGCGATTCACCGTCCGTCACCACAACCGAATTGGGGCTGCTCTTGTCGGCATAAACCACATTTTCCAGGCCAACAAAGAAGGTCGAGGACAATTCGCTGGTCAGCGGCACGCCGAGACGTACCTGACCACCCACGGCATCGGAACCGTAGAATGAGCTGCTGGTTTCGTCATTGATGCGCTTGTAGACATCGAAGCCGGTCGACACCTTGAGGCCCATGAACCGTGGTTCGGTGAACGAGAAGTCAAAGGTACGCCCGGACTGGCTGGCACCCACTGCGGCGCGGACATACTGACCACGGCCGAGGAAGTTACGTTCCGTCAGCGACAATTCACCCAGCACGCCCGCATCGGTCGCATAACCAATGGTCGCGCCATAATCACCGGTTGAATCTTCAACCACGGCGATGTCGATGACGATCTTGTCAGCGGCACTGCCCGGTGCGGTCGAAACATTGACCGACGAGAAGAAACCAAGATCTTCAATGGCAGTCTTGCCACGGCTGATCACACTGCGGTTGAACGGATCACCTTCGGCAAAACCCAACTCCCGGCGAATGACGAAATCACGGGTTTTTTCATTACCGATAATATTCACCCGCTCAACGTAGACGCGTGCACCTTCATCAACCAGATAGGTGATGTTGAAGGCATGATTGGCCACATCGCGTTCAACGCGGGGACGGACATCGGCGAAGGCATAACCCTGCTCGGTGGCAAGGATCGACATTTCGTCGGCAGAGCGCTGCAGATTGGTCGCCGAATAACGACCGCCTTCGCGAGTGCGCACGGCTGATTTCAGCGGATTGGTATCGAGACCCGAAATGCTGGTCTCGATCGCCACACTGCCGAAGGAATAATATTCACCCTCGGAAACCGTGAAGTTGACGAAGTAGGAATTCTTGCTGGTGTCGAAATCGGCAACGGCAGACAACACCTGGGCATCAGGGTAGCCACGGTCCGCATAGAAGCGACGGATCAGCTCGCTATCATAAGCCAGCTTGTCTTCTTCATAGGTATCGTCACGCAGCAGCCAGCTCAGCCAATGGGATTCCTTGGTGGAGATCACGGTCTTCAGCTGATTGCTGTCAAAGGTATTGTTGCCGGTGAAGTTGATCCCGGCAATACCGGCGCGGTCGCCTTCATTGACGACAAACACCACCCGTACACGCGAATTCTCAAGGGTCTCGGTGCGCGATGAAATGGTGACATTGTTATAGCCGGCCTGATCATAGGCAATGCGAATGCTCTGCTCATCGGTGGAGAGCCCGTCGCGTGTGAACACGCCGCGGCTCGACATATCCACCATGCTCAGCAGTTCCTTGTCCGAGAAGCGCTGATTGCCCTCGAACAGAACCGAGGCAACAACCGGGTTTTCCGAAACCTGAACCTGCAGCACACCGCCTGAAAGACGCACACTCACCGTATCGAACAGACCGCTCTCCAACAAAGAGTTGGTCGACGCGCTGATCGCGCTCGATGTCGCCTGATCACCGGGCCGAAGGGAAAGGTAGGAAACGACCGTTGCATCATCAACGAGCGAATTGCCCGAAACCGATATACGGCTGACGGTTTGCGCTTGCGCGGCCTCCACCCCAAAAACCAGCCCGGCAGGACCGGCCAACGGCGTGAGAACCAGAAACGCAAAAGCCATAAACAGGCTGCGAAGCAAGGTTGAGTGATGCATCATAATAATTTCTTGCCCTTGTAGACCCCGTGAAGAATCGCTGCGTGCAGCCTTCTCCAAGCTAACTCCATTGAAAGCTTGTACTGTTTTTTTAACCTAGAGCAAGGGTTAACCAGTCAATCAGTTACCAAAAACTTGGAAATCTTGCATTACCGCAACACCCCTCGCCCCTTCAGCCACAAGACTCAGAACAAGTCATTAATTAGTGTAAATACCGTTAGCGACAATACGATCACCAGGCCGAAACGAAATCCGATTTCCTGGATCCGCATGCTCAGGGGCCGGCCCCGCACGGCTTCATAAATGTAGAACATCAAATGTCCGCCATCGAGCATGGGGATCGGCAATAGATTGAAAATGCCGATATTGAGCGACAAGAGCGCCATCAGATTGATCAGCGCGACCACCCCGAGCGTTGCCACCTCACCCGACACCTTGGCGACCTTTACCGGGCCTCCCAACTGGTCCAGATCCCCGCGACCGACAAAGAAGTCACCAACGAAAGCAGCGGTGCGATCGATGATAAAGCGGATTTCCTCAACCGTCATGCCCACCGCTTCAATCGGGTCTGGACGATAAAGCGTCACATCCTCTGCGCTGGTCTGCCGGCTGACGCCAATCCGGCCAATACGCTGAACATTGCCGAAACGGTCAGTGATTTCAGTTGCAGCTGGCGTCATCACAAGGCTCATTTCATCACCCAGCCTGTCGACCACGACGGTAATCGGGCGCTCGGGACTGGTGGCGACCAGCCGCTGAAAATCCTCAAAGCCGCGCACCCGGTAGCCATCGACTTCGCGCACCACATCACCGGGCAGCAGACCGGCTTCAGCCGCGACATTGCCCGCACTCACATCATCAATAATTGCCGGCAAGGTGTAGCGGCCATAGCCGAGCAGCAGGGCATAGAGCACCAGAAAGGTGAAAATGATATTGGCGGCAGGCCCCGCAACCACAACCGCGATCCGCTGCCAGACCGATTTGTTGTGGAAGAGCCGCGCGGCCTCCGCATCGGGCACATTTGCCATGGCCGCGTTGTCCGGCACGCTCGCAGCGTTCATGTCGCCGACAAAACGCACATAGCCGCCAAGGGGAACGAGGGACAACCGCCAGCGCGTGCCCGACTTGTCTGTCCAGCCCAAAAGCTCCCGGCCAAAACCTATGGAAAATGTTTCAATGGCCACGCCATTCCAGCGCGCCACCAGATAATGCCCCATCTCATGCACGAAAACGATAACCGTGAGCACCGCCAGAAACGGCAGCACATAAGACAAAAGCCAATACGCGAAATCCATGAGTCACTTTCCAGGCAGCGGGCCGCAACAGACCGCCAGATGATGATTATATATGGTTATGGTCCGCCCCGGGTTAAGGCGGCGCTACCAAATCAGAAAACCGCTGGCAACGGCGTCGCGGCCTGCATGGAGCGCCCCGATCATAAAGACCACGAGCGTGGCAAGTGTAAGGCTGTCAAGCCGATCCAGCAAACCGCCATGGCCGGGAATGAGATCGCTGCTATCCTTGACCCGGAACCGCCGCTTGATCGCGCTTTCGGCCAGATCGCCCAATTGACCGGTAACGCTCAGCAATGCGGCAAAGCCGGCACCGATCCACCAGGCGGATGGCGAAAATATCAGCCACACCAGCGTGCCGCCCAAAATACCGAACGCCAGGCCGCCCAAAGCACCTGACCATGTCTTTGATGGGGAAATATCGGGGGAAAGCTTTGCGCCCCCCAAATGGCGGCCGGTAAAAAACGCGGCAGAATCCGTCAGCCATACCGATGCCGCAAGGAAAACCCCGGCGTAAATGCCGATATGACCGGTGCCACGGATCGCCAAAAGGGTGAAGATCACCATGCCGAGGTAAACCACGCCCCCGGCCCGCCACAAGCGCGCCGGACTGGGCAGTGCAAAGGCCAGCACAACGGCAATGCCGAGAACCAGAATGCTGGCAAAAATGCCGAAAACCGGAAACAATAGCGCGGCCAAAACCATTAGCGCCATGATGATCTGGCCGATGACCGAGAGCGCCCGGCCCGTCACCATGATTTCCCATTCCCGATAGGCTCCGGCAAACACACCGCCAACCAGAACTGCAAACCAGATGCCGCCCATATACAAGGCAAGGCTGGTGACCGGCACCAGCACAAGTGCCGACAGAAAACGCGGACCCAGATCGGCCCAGCGCCTTCTGCCAGAAGAATCGTTATCCGGCTTATCCATTACCGTGCCTCAACGCCTCCGAACCGGCGCTCCCGGCGGCCGTAATCCTCGAGTACCCGGATAAAACTGGCCTCGTCGAAATCGGGCCAGTTCTCATCGATGAACACCAGCTCGGAATAGGCAGCCTGCCAAATCAGGAAGTTGGAAAAGCGTTGCTCGCCACTGGTGCGCAAGACAATATCGGGCGCGGGAATATCGGCAGCATAGAGCGCGCCCGAAATCATGTCTTCGGTAATGTCGTCCGGTGCAATTTCACCCGCCTGCACCTGATGGGCCAGAGCGCGCATCGCATGCACCAGCTCGGCTTTACCGCCATAATTGAACGCGACGACCAGGGTCAGCCCGTCATTATCGAGCGTGTCGTTTTCCGCCTTCTCGATCAATTGCAGGATCTGCTTGTCGAGCCCTGCCCGTTCGCCAATGACGCGAATGCGCACATTGTTGCGGACCAGTTTGTCGAGATCGGAGGTCACGAAACGGCGCAGCAGGCCGAAGATGAAATTGACTTCTTCACGCGGCCGCGACCAGTTCTCGGAGCTGAAGCTGAAAACGGTCAGATAACCGATACCATAGCGGATGGCATATTCCACCAGGCGGCGCAGGGAATCGGTGCCAGCCCGATGGCCTTCGGTGCGCGGTTTGCCCCTGGCCATTGCCCAGCGGCCATTCCCGTCCATGGTCACGGCCAAATGACGCGGAATTCGCAAGGCTGAAGCCTCTCGCGCCAAACTGCCTGTAACACTGTCCCTGGGCATAACCGCCTCCCCAATGGTTCCGGTGGGAACTAGACCTGCATGATTTCCTGCTCTTTGGTGCTCAGCATCACGTCAATTTCAGACACTGCCTCATCCGTGGTCTTTTGTACCTGATCCGACAACGCCCGGCTCTCGTCCTGACCGAGATCACCATCTTTTTCCAGTTTCTTGAGCTGATCCATGCCGTCGCGGCGAATATGACGTACAGCGACACGGGCCTGCTCGGCATAATTATTGGCAACCTTGGTCAATTCGCGGCGGCGCTCTTCATTAAGCTCAGGAATCGGCACGCGAATAACAGCGCCTTCGCTGGCCGGGTTCAGCCCCAGGCCGCTTTCGCGGATGGCCTTTTCGACGGCACCGGCCATCGAGTGATCCCAGACCTGCACGCTGAGCATGCGCGATTCGGGCACGGTAACGGTTGCAACCTGATTAAGCGGCATTTTGGAGCCATAGGCCTCAACCATGACAGGCTCGAGAAGACTTGCACTCGCCCGGCCAGTGCGCAGACCACCAAATTCGTCCTTGAGTGTCCCGATCGATTTTTTCATTCGCGTTTTCAGCGCGTCGATTGAAAATTCGCTAGCCATTTTTCAGTCCTCTTTATGTTTTGGGTCTAACCGATACGGGTACTTTTACCCCGGCCCTCGAGCACGCCGACCAGACCTTCTTCAACATCAAGCGCATAGACAATTATCGGCAGAGCATTGTCGCGGGCAAGCGCAAAAGCTGCCGTGTCCATGACGCCCAGATTACGACGGATCACATCTTCGTGGCTAATCTGTTCATAACGCTTTGCGTCCGGGTTGGTTACCGGATCATCGGAATAAACACCATCAACCTTGGTTCCCTTCAACAAAACATCGCAGCGCAGCTCGATTGCCTTGAGCGCCGCCGCGGTATCAGTTGTGAAGAATGGATTGCCTGTGCCGCCAGCGCAAATCACGACAGCGCCATTTTCGATGGCAGCGATTGCCCCGCGCTGGGTGAAGGTATCGGCAATAGAGGGCATGGTCACACTGGAAAAGACATGGCTTTTGCCGCCATTGAGACGGATCGCATCGCCGAGCGCCAGTGCATTGATGACCGTGCCCAGCATGCCCATGTGATCGCCGATCACCCGGTCGCCGCCCTTGGCCGCAACCGCCATGCCCCGAAAGATATTCCCACCGCCGACAACAATGCCGATCTCAATCCCGGCCTTGGCTACATCGACGATCTGCCGGGCGACCTGATTGAGAAACTGTGGTTCAATCCCATAAGACTGATCTCCGGCGAGAGCCTCGCCGGAGACCTTTAAAAGTATCCGCTTATAATCGGATTTAACCATCCGGCACCCTTTTGAATCTGCTTGCAAGCGTCGATTCTTACGGCGCCCGGCGGCACGTTATCGAGTGCCCGCCGTTGCTGCAACCTCGGCGGCGAAATCACTCTCTTCCTTTTCGATGCCGTCGCCGATGGCGAAGCGGACAAAGGCAGTGAGCTTGATCGGCGCGCCGGCGTCTTTTTCAGCAGCGGCAATGGCGTCGGCAACCTTGGTTTCGCCATCGATGACGAAGGTCTGCGACAACAGGCAGACTTCCTCATAGAACTTGCGCATCCGGCCTTCGACCATCTTTTCAGCGATCTCGGCAGGTTTGCCCGAAGCCATGGCCTGTTCCTTGAACAAGGCACGCTCATGCGCCACCAGATCGGCATCCAGCTCTTCAGGAAGAATGGCAAGCGGGGTCGGGCTTGCAGCGGCAACATGCATTGCCAGCTGCTTGCCAAGCGCCTCGAGCACGCCCTTGTCGCCCGTGGATTCAAGGCCGACCAGAATACCGATCGAACCGAGACCCGGGGCCACCGAACCATGCACATAATTGCCGATAACACCGTCAGATACCGCAACCATGGCCGAACGGCGCAGGTTGAGGTTTTCACCGATCTTCGAAACAGCTTCCGTGATTTCGGCGACTACCGTGCGTCCGGTATCCGGATAGGCAGATTCGCCAAGTGCGGCCACATCACCGTCGGCAGCCAAAGCCAGCTTTGCCGTATTGGCAACGATGACCTGGAAATCGGGGTTGCGGGCGACGAAATCGGTTTCGGAATTGACTTCGACAACCGCACCGCGATTGCCGTCGACATAAAGTCCAACCAGACCTTCAGACGCAACGCGCCCTGCCTTTTTTGCAGCTTTGGCAAGACCACGGGTGCGCAGCCAATCAACGGCTGCTTCCATGTCGCCATTGGTTTCCTGGAGTGCATTCTTGCAATCCATCATGCCAACGCCAGTCATCTCGCGAAGTTCTTTTACCTGTGCAGCTGTAATTGCCATGGGTAAATACCTTTCTGTGGGCTCTCGTTATATGCCCCGATAGTCGTATCTTTGTTACGCCGTGATGACGGATCAGCCCTTTGCCAACTCGGCAGCCTGCTCCAGCCAATTATCGCGATCGATGCGACCCTTGAAGTTCAGGGCGTCATCGAGCTTGGCAATGTCTTCAACGGTGAAGGCTGCAACCTGGGCGAAAGTGGTCACACCAAGTGCATTGAGCTTCTTTTCAAGCACAGGGCCAACGCCGGAGATCTTCTTGAGATCATCGGCATCACCTTCAGGGGCAGTGAACAGCGCAACCAGCTCTTCTTCAACAACCGGTGCGGCCTCTTCGGCAGCAGGGGCTGCTTCTTCAACAGCGGCAACTTCCAGCACGGGCTCGGCAGGCGCAACTTCAGCGGCACCCAGATCGATACCCTGCGAGGTGGACGAACGGCCGATGCCGTCAATCGCGGCCTTGGAAATCAAAGAGCAATAAAGTTCAAGCGCACGCGAGGCGTCGTCATTACCGGGAATGGCGAAATCGACAATGTCGGGATCGCAATTGGTATCGACAATGGCCACAACCGGGATGCCCAGACGACGGGCTTCCTTGATCGCAATGGCTTCCTTGTTGGTGTCGATGACAAACAACAAGCTGGGCAGGTTGCCCATGTCCTTGATGCCGCCAAGGTCACGCTCAAGACGTTCCTGTTCGCGCGAGCGCTGCAGGCGCTCTTTCTTGGTCAAACCCGACATGCCTTCGGCCTGCTGGGATTCCAGTTCGCGCAAACGGGATATGGAGTTGGAAATCGTCTGCCAGTTGGTGAGCATGCCGCCCAGCCAACGCGAGTTGACGAAATACTGTGCGGACTGGCGTGCAGCCTCGGCAACAACGGGCGCTGCCTGGCGCTTGGTGCCAACGAACAGCACGCGGCCGCCATCGGCCACAGTGTCGGACACGAGCTGCAGGGCGCGATACAACATCGGCACGGTCTGGCTCAGATCGATGATGTGGATGTCGTTACGGACACCGAAGATGTACTTTTCCATCTTCGGATTCCAACGATGCTTCTGGTGACCAAAATGGACGCCTGCTTCAAGCAATTGGCGCATAGAAAAATCGGGCATTGCCATGGGGCAATTCTCCTTGACCGGTTTATACCTCCGCAAAGGAATGTAACGGGAAGACCCCGCCACCGGATGGGCGCCGAAACCATTATCGGCGGCCGCCTCTGCGTGTGTGATGGCGCGCGCTATAGCTTAATTATGGGGAGGACGCAACAAGGATCAGCTCAGACTGACATCCACCACGCCGTCCAGCGACTTAATGCCGCCGGCCAGTTCGGGGGTCAGGCGGAAATTCCCCGGCAGGGAAACCTCGTATTCGCGCGCACCGCCGTCGCGGATGATGACGAGACTGACAGCCCCCTCACCGCCCCGCTTGAGCTGTGACCGGATCGGCTCGAGGCATTTAGCATCACCGGCAAAAACCGTCAAATGCCGCCCGAGTTTTTCGGCGGCCGTTTCAATCGGCTGGGCACGCAACAGCCTCAGACTGATTCCATCGGGCCGCTGATCGGCCTCGACCTCGATAATGGCGGACTTGCCGGTCTCCAGATGCTCGCCATATTGCGAAATAGCTTCGGAAAACGAGATACACTCAAAACTGCCGCTGGGATCGGACAGGCCGATGATCGCCATGGGCGTGCCCTTGCGGGTCTTGCGGTCTTGCCGCGAAGAAACGGTTGCCGCCAGACGCCCGGCCCGGGCCCCGTCCCGCACCGCCCGCTCGAAATCGGACCAACGCTGCACCCGCAGTTTTTCAAACAATTCGGCAAATTCGTCGAGCGGATGTCCGGACAGATGAAAGCCAATAGCGGCAAATTCGCGTTCCAGCTTTTCGGCAGCGCTCCAGACCGCCACGCCCGTTGGCAGGGAAATCGGTTCGGGCGCATCGGTATCGAGCAGGTTCCACTGCCCTTCCGAGCGCTCATTGGTCATGCGCTGGGCCGTGCCGACAATCGCATCGGCCACGGCAAAGGCCTGTTCGCGCTGCGGCACCAACGTATCGAACGCGCCCGCATTGATCAGCGTTTCGAGCGTGCGCTTGTTGACGGTCTTGGGATCGATCCGCACCGCAAAATCGGCGAGATCAACAAAGGGCGCATCGCCGCGAATCTCGACGATATGCTCGGCAACGTGCTTGCCCACGCCCTTGACCGCGCAAAGGCTGTAATGAATGCGCCCGTCCTGCACCGAGAACGGCACTTGTGAACGGTTGACGCAAGGGGGGACAATTTCGATCTCCAGCCGCGCCGCTTCGCGCTTGAAATCATAAAGCTTGTCGGTATTGCCGATATCGAGCGTCATCGATGCGGCAAGGAATTCGCGCGGATAATGCGCCTTGAGATAGGCGGTCTGGTAGGAGACCAGCGCATAGGCGGCGGCATGGGATTTGTTGAAGCCATAATTGGCGAATTTGGCCAATAGTTCAAAAATCTGGTCGGCGCGCTTTTCGGAAATTTCCTTTTTCAGTGCGCCTTCGACAAACCGGGTGCGCTGGGCATCCATCTCTGCCTTGATCTTCTTGCCCATGGCGCGGCGCAGCAGATCGGCCTCGCCGAGCGAATAGCCCGACAGGGTCTGGGCGATCTGCATCACCTGTTCCTGATAGATGATAATGCCATAGGTCTCGGAGAGGATGGCATCCATGTCCTTATGCAGGGTGGAGGCATCTTCCTTGCCGTGCTTACGGTTACAGAAGCTGGCAATGTTATCCATCGGGCCCGGACGGTAGAGGGCCACAAGCGCGATGATATCTTCAAACCTGTCGGGCTTGAGATCGATCAGCGCCCGGCGCATGCCGGGACTTTCCACCTGGAACACGCCGACCGTATCAGCGCGCTGATAGAGCTTGTAGGTCTCCTCATCATCAATGGGGATATTGGCAATATCGAAATCACCGGTGCCGCCATTGATCATGCGCACGGCATTGTCGATCACCGTCAGGGTTTTAAGGCCCAGGAAATCGAATTTCACCAGGCCGGCCGGCTCGACCCATTTCAGATTATACTGTGTGACCGGCATGTCTGAACGCGGATCGCGATAAAGCGGCACCAGATCCTGCAACGGCCGGTCGCCAATAACGATACCAGCAGCATGGGTTGAGGCGTGCCGGAACAGGCCTTCCAGATTCTGGCTGATCTTAAGCAGTTCGGCGACGGTTTCATCCTCGTCGCGCATAGCCTGCAATTTCGGCTCACCCTTGATCGCCTCGGCAATCGTGACCGGTGCCGCCGGATTGGCGGGGACCAGCTTACAGATACGGTCAACCTGCCCATAGGGCATTTGCAGCACGCGGCCGACATCGCGCAGCGCCGCGCGGGCCTGCAACGTTCCGAACGTGATGATCTGGGCTACCTGCTCGCGGCCATATTTCTCCTGAACGTAAGCAATCACCTCTTCACGGCGGTCCTGACAGAAATCGATATCGAAATCCGGCATCGACACACGGTCGGGATTGAGGAAACGTTCAAACAGCAGATTGTAACGCAAGGGATCGAGATCGGTGATGGTCAGCGCATAGGCAACCAGCGAGCCAGCGCCCGAACCACGGCCCGGCCCGACGGGAATTTCATGCGACTTGGCCCATTTGATGAAATCGGCCACGATCAGGAAATAGCCTGGGAACTTCATGCTGCGAATGACTTCGAGCTCGAATTCGAGACGTTCGCGATAGTGATCTTCGCTAAAGGCTGTGGCAATGCCACGCGCCGCGATCCGGGCGGCAAGACCTTCGCGGGCCTGACGCGCCAGTTCCTCGCCTTCGGCGTGATCGGCTTCTTCCTCGCTCAACCCCGGGGCGGCAGCAAATTTGGGTAGAATCGGGCCGCGCGTCCGGGGGCGATAATTCACCCGCTGGGCGATCTCGATGGTGTTTTCCAAAGCCTCGGGCAAGTCGGCGAACAGGACCTGCATTTCAGCCCGGGTCTTGAAATAATGCTGATCCGTCAGCTTGCGCCGTTCGGTCTGGGCCAGAACGGTGCCCCCCGCAATGGCGAGCAGCGCATCATGCGCCTCATAATCACTGCGGGCGGGAAAGAACGGCTCATTGGTTGCCACCAGCGGCACGCCTTTGCGATAGGCGTAGTCGATCAGCTGGGGTTCAACCACGGCTTCGTTATGCCGGCCGTGGCGCTGCAATTCGATATAGAAACGGTCGCCAAAAATATTGAGGAGCTGATCCAGCCGGGCATGGGCCTGGGCTTCCAGACCATTGAGGAACCAGGGATCAATCGCCCCCTCGGGACCACCGCTGAGGCAGATCAGGCCGTCCACGGCACCATTATCGAGCCAATCGAGCCGGGCCAGTGCCCTGCCCCCGTCGCCATCCATATAGGCGCGGCTGACGAGACGCGAGAGGTTGGAATACCCCAATTCGCTCATCGCCATCAGTACCAGCGTGTCCTTGCCGAAACTGCGGTCATTGCCGCGCTCGTCGCCGCCACCACCCAGATCGACAATCAACTCGCAGCCGATCAGCGGCTGGATGCCTTTGCCCACGGCCTTTTCGGAAAGTTCCAACGCCCCGAAAAGATTGGATGTATCCGCAACACCGACCGCCGGTTGCGCATCATTCGCTGTCAGCGCCAGCAGCTTGCCGAGCGGCAGCGCCCCCTCAAGCAGGGAGAAGGCAGAATGCACGTGCAGATGAATGAAGCCGGGTTGGGTCATGATCTATCTTTGCCACCCTGTGGCGCAGACGCCAACTGCCAAAACCCTGCTGTGCACGATTTCATCGCACTCAGGTCAGCCGGGCGAGAATATCCATCCATGTCAGCGCGATCACACTGAAGCCGCCAAGAGAAACAAAAGCCAGGAAGTCCTTGAAGAAACCAATCATCACACCATCCGTTCACGTTGTGTTCCTTCTTATACGTTCCGTATTTGTTCTCGTCCAGTCCATAGGCTGGAACACGACTCACAGCGTTAACAAAAGCTGAATCACCAGCTTTCTGACAGCATTAAATATTAGCGGGGATAACCTTGCCGTCCTGCAGGGTTACAATCCGGTCAGCCTTGCGGGCTAGGTCGTGATTGTGAGTCGCAATCAGTGCCGCGGCCCCGCGTTCACGGATGAGAACAGCCAGGGCATCGAATACACGGTCACTGGTGGCAGGGTCGAGATTGCCGGTCGGCTCATCGGCCAGAATGACATGCGGACTGTTCGCCGTGGCACGGGCAATGGCCACGCGCTGCTGCTCGCCACCGGACAATTCAGCCGGCCGGTGCGTCGCCCGATCGGCAATACCGAGGACTTCGAGCAGTTCCATGGAATGCCGGTCAGCTTCCTTCTGTCCCAGCCCCGCAATCAATTGCGGCATGGAGACATTCTCAAGCGCACTGAATTCGGGCAGGAGGTGATGGAACTGATAGACGTAACCAATGCTCAAGCGCCGCATTTGCGTACGGCCCCTGTCGGAGAGATGCGTGGTCGCCTGGCCACAAATCTCGACCTCGCCGGCCTGCGGCCGTTCGAGCAACCCGCTGACATGCAGCAGGGTCGACTTGCCGGCCCCGGATGGGGCGACAAGCGCCACCAGCTCGCCGCTGGCAACAGTCAGGCTGACATCTTCGAGCACATGGATGCGCTTTTCGCCCTCGCCATAATGGCGATGCACATTGGTCAGCTTGAGATGGGTTTTACTCATAACGCAGGGCCTCGACCGGATCATATTGGGCGGCGCGCCAGGCCGGATACAGCGTTGCCAGAAAACTCAGCCCCAACGCCATACCGACAACCACGGTGACTTCTGAAAGTTCCACCTTGGAGGGCAAGGTCGAGAGGAAGAAAACCTCGGGCGGAAAAATCCGCACGCCGATCATCTCGGATACCCAGGCCCTGATGCTCTCGGCATTGCCGGCAATCACCAGACCAAGCACGAGCCCCACCGCTGTGCCGGTAAAGCCGATCGCCGTGCCGGTCATGCAGAAAATCCGCATGATTGAGAACCGGGTCGCACCCATGGTGCGCAGAACGGCAATATCCTTGCCCTTGTCCTTCACCAGCATGACGAGGCTGGAAATAATGTTGAACGCGGCCACAACCACGATCATCGACAGGATGACGAACATCACCACCCGCTCCACCTGCAGGGCAGAGAAAAACGTCTCATTGCGCTGTTGCCAATCGGTCAGCACCATGGGGCGGTCAACGGCATTATGGATGCGGTCGCGCATTTCGCTGATCTTATCGGGATCCTCGATAAACACCTCCACCGAGGAGGCCGAATAGACCCGCTCATAGGCCGCATCAATTTCATCATCGCTGGCATCGAGTGCCAGCGGCCCCGCACCGGGCCGCAACACATCTTCATACTTCTTGAAAAACGTCTGGGCTGGCTGCAGCGGCAGATAGAGGAAGAAACTGTCGAACTCGACCATGCCGAGATCAAACACCACCGATACCGGATAGGAATGGATCTGCGGGGTCGTGCCGAAGGGTGTCACGGTACCATCCGGATTGATCAGGGTAACCGTGTCGCCCACGGTAACCCCGAGACGCTGGGCCAGACGATAGCCAATGGCCGCGCCGCGCCCATTGTCCCAATCATCCCAGCCACCCAATGCGACCCCTTGATAAAGCATTGGCAGCTTTTCAATTGATTCCATATCCATGCCGCGCACAGTGACACCGGTCGACTGGGACCGGCTGGAGGCCAGAACCTGACCTTCCACAAAGGCAATGGCTGCGGTAACGCCATCCACGGTTTCAAGCTTCACCACCACATCCTTGTAGTCGGAGAACTGGCTTTCAATCGGATAGGCGCTGAAATGACCGTTAAGACCCAAAATCTTGGACAAAAGCTCCTCGCGGAACCCGTTCATGACCGAGGTCACCACGATCAGCGTTGCCACCCCAATGGCAATGCCGGTCAGCGTCAGCCCGGCAATGACCGAGATGAACGTATCTGCCCGCCGCGACCGCAAATAGCGGCCGGCGATGATCCATTCAAACCGCGAGAACGGCCGCGTTGTCTGCGTCGTGGCGGCGCGGGTCAAACGTTGGTCCGCCTTTGTGGTTCGATCAGATCCTTGACGCGCTGCACCACGGCATCAAGCGGCAGGGTTTCGCGCTCGCCACCCTTGCGATGCTTGAGTTCAGCCTCGCCGGTCTTCAAACCGCGTGGGCCGAGCACGATCTGATAGGGAATGCCAATCAGATCGGCGGTGGCAAACTTGGCCCCTGCCCCCTGATCGCGATCATCATAAAGCATATCAATGCCTGCAGCCTCAAGCGCGGCATAAAGCGTTTCGCACGCTGCATCACAGCCTTCATCGCCCGCCTTGAGGTTGATCAGTACGGCCTCGAACGGCGCGACACTGACCGGCCAGATAATGCCATTCTCGTCATGGCTGGCCTCAATGATTGCCGGAACCACACGGGTCAGACCGATACCATAGGACCCCATATGCACAGGCACATCCTGCCCGTCCGCGCCGGTGACAGCAGCTTTCATCGGCGCCGAATATTTGTCCCCGAAATAGAATGTCTGGCCGACTTCGATACCGCGGGCCGAAATGCGCTTTTCCTCAGGCACCGCGGCTTCATATTCAGCCATGTCGACCATGTCTTCGGTCGCGGCATAAAGCGAGGTCCAATCGTCAACGATCGGGCTGAGATCGCCGCGATAATCGGTGTCGATCCCCGGGATCGGCTTGTCGAGAAGGTCCGCGTGACAGAATACAGCGCTCTCGCCGGTATCGGCCAAAACGATGAATTCATGGCTGAGATCGCCACCAATCGGGCCGGTTTCGGCCCGCATCGGAATGGCGGTCAGTCCCATGCGGTAATAGGTGCGCAAATAGGCAACGAACATGCGGTTATAGGCTTCAACCGCCTTTTCCTTGTCGGTATCGAAGGAATAGGCATCCTTCATCAGGAACTCACGGCTGCGCATGGTGCCGAACCGCGGACGGATCTCGTCACGGAACTTCCACTGGATATGATAGAGGTTGAGCGGCAGGTCCTTGTAGGATTTCACCGACCCCCGGAAAATATCGGTGATCATTTCCTCATTGGTCGGGCCATAGAGCATGTCGCGTTCGTGCCGGTCGGTAATGCGCAGCATTTCCTTGCCATAATCATCATAGCGCCCGCTCTCACGCCAGAGGTCAGCAGGCTGCAATGTGGGCATCAGCAATTCGACGGCACCGGCGCGGTTCTGCTCTTCTTCAATGATCTGCTGCACCTTGCGCAAAACCTTGTAGCCAAGCGGCAGCCAGGAATAGAGCCCCGATGCCTGCTGACGAATCATTCCCGCCCGCAACATCAGGCGGTGCGACACGATTTCAGCTTCTTTCGGCACTTCGCGCAGCACGGGCAAAAAATATCGGGAAAGGCGCATTGGAACTCCTGGAATTGAACCGACTCATAGGCTCTCATGTGGCTAAGTCAAACCTCGAACAGGAAACTGTTGCAAGCCTACATCATTGCAAAGTTTTTTAATGACACTCAGTCACGTTATTGTTAGGGTCCGGCACAATAATATGAAGGTGGGTGAAGCCACTGGACGCCGACAACGTCAAGGGAGGAGCGTTGGCAGCCCTTTTAGGTGCCTAAGACCAGCGTATTGTCGCGAAACTTTTAGCAGCAGGGCCCAAAAGCCCTGCTTTTTCTTTGTCTTGACCCTTCTTCTAGCTCCAGTAGCGCTGCAGCATCGGGTTGGACAATCCCCAGAACAACAGCACCTGCACCACTGCGGCCAGAAGAGTGGTGATCAACCATGTGCGCCACAGCCGGAACGCCACCGGCGCCCCCGGCTCTGTGCCCTCGACCACTTCTCCGGCATCGATCTGGTTATGCACGCCAAATGGCAGCACCATGAACAGGCACAGCCACCAGAGAACAAAATAAACAGCGATCAAGCTAACAATACTCATGTTTTTACACCCGGTGGACGAAAACCGTCACGTTCGGTTTACGTCCCCAATACGACGCAATTTCGCCGCGCACACCGCGTCGTATTGCCTCGCCCAGAACATCGGGATCGCCCCGGCGCTTTGGCGGCATGCCGCGCATGACCCCCCGCACCGTCTTGCGGGCGATATCGGTGGGTGATTCTTCCTCTTCGTCATCGAGTTCAGGCAGGCCATCAATCTCGATATTGGGACCGGAAACCAGTTCACCCCGCTTGTCGATGCAAAGGCTGATCGCAACCGATCCGCCGAACGACAGCCGCCGGCGGCCGCGTACACCGCTCTCGTCAGGTGTGCACAGCACATCGCCGTCAAGATAGAGCACGCCAACCGGCACTTCGCCGCGCATCGCCGTGGTTTCGGGGAACAGGCGCACCATATCGCCATTACGGATCGAGATCACGGTCTTGATGCCCTGCGCCTTGCCCAGCTTGGCATGTGCCTCCAGATGCGCCGCTTCGCCATGCACCGGGATCAACACGTCCGGCTTGACCCAGTTATAAAGCTCGATCAGTTCGCCGCGCCGGGGATGGCCTGTGACATGCACCCGCTCATGGCTATTGGTGATCAGGGTTACGCCCCGGTCGATGAAGCGGTTCTGAATATCGATGACTTCACGTTCATTACCCGGAATGGCCCAGGACGAGAAAATCATCGTGTCGCCGGCGGTCAACTCAATGGCCGGATGTTCGCCCCGCGCAATACGCGCGACAGCCGCCCGGGACTCGCCCTGGCTGCCGGTGCAGAGCAGGACAATTTTGTCGCGCGGCACCTGATCAAACATGTTCTGGTCAAGGAACTCGGGAATGCCTTCCAAAAGACCCAGCTCGCGGGCAATGCCCGCAACCCTGTGCAATGCCCGGCCCGACAGCACGACCTTGCGGCCATTTTTCTCGGCAGCGCGGGCGATCGAAACGATACGGCCCACATTGGAGGCGAAGGTGGTGATCGCGACCCGCTGCGGCGCTTCGGCAATCAGTTTGGCGAGCGTGTCGCCAATCTCGGATTCAGCCGGACTTTCGCCGTCCTTCATCGCATTGGTACTGTCGCAGATCAGCGCCAGCGGCAGATCGCGCGTGGCCAGCTGTTTCAGGCGGTCTGCATCGGTCGGCGCGCCGGCCACCGGATCAAAATCCAGCTTCCAGTCACCCGTATGCAGCACCTGCCCTACCGGCGTGGTGATCAGCAGCGCATTACTTTCAGGAATGGAATGCACCATATTGATGGCTTCCACCGTGAACGGCCCCAGATTGAAGGGCTTGCCCGGACGCATATCAACGACCTTCACCCGTTCGGTAATGCTGTTGGAAAGGCGCTTGGCTTCCAGCATGGCCGCCGTGAACGGGGTGGCATAAACCGGCTTGTCAAACCCCGGCCACAGGTCGAGGACGGCACCATAATGGTCCTCATGGCTATGGGTGAGCACAAGAGCCAGCACATTATCGCCCTGCTCCTCAAGGAAGCTGGGATCGGCCATGATCAATTCGATACCCGGTGTGTCCGGGCCCCCGAAGGTCACACCGCAATCGACGACAATCCACTTGCGGTCCTGCGCGGGTCCAAACCCGTACGCGGCCATGTTCATGCCGATTTCGCCGACCCCCCCGAGGGGCACAAAAACCATTTCGTCGCGACTAACTTTAGCCATTGATACTCCGTTCTGCCGCTACGACCTGATGGAAGCGGTTGTGCCGAAATGCACATCTCCTGCGGCAATAGGCACTCGCTGCCCATCATCCATTTTTACAATCAAACGTCCGGCGTCATCGATTGTCTCGAAAACACCGCGGACGACCGTGCCGTCCATATTTATGGCGACTTCAGCGCCGATGCCGGCGGCCGATTGCCGCCATTCTGCCAGAACAGCCTGCACGCCCCGGCCATTATTCCAGAGCGCATAAGCGCTAACCCAATGTTCTGTCAGAGCCTCAAAAATTACTGCCGCATCGGGGGCGACATCCAAATCCGCAATACTGACTGCAGGATAGGGCAAGCCCTGCGGTGCAGCAACGACATTGACACCAAATCCAATTGTTATGACCGGCGCACCACCGGGGCCTGTCTGCGCTTCAAGCAGGATGCCGGCAAGCTTTGCCCCATCCGCGAGCACATCATTGGGCCATTTAAGGGCGATCCGCGCCGGGCCGGAAGGCCCGTCCCCATCAGCACCGTCAATACCGACCTTCATCCGGGCCCCGGGCAAAACCTCGCTCAAAGCGCCATTCAGTGCCACACCGGCAACAAAACCCAGCGTTGCCACCACCGACGCATCCGCATCGGGGCGCAATAACAGACTGGCCGCCAGATTGCCATGGGGTGTTTCCCATTGCCGGCCACGCCGCCCCCGCCCGGCGGTCTGCTGCAAGGCGGCAAACCAGGAGTTCCCCGGGTCGCCTGCCATGGCCGCAGCGGCCGCTTCTGTATTGGTTGAACCAATGCTGTCGAAAGCGGTCAGCCGGAAACCGGCCGAACGCGCTTTGGGACCAAGATGGAAACCGCTCACCTGAAGATATGCCCTTCGCGATGCGAGAGCCCATCAGCGCCGCCTGGCCAAGCCAGAATTGCGCCGATGAAAATGGGTGAGCCGAGGCGGAGCATGTCTAGAACAAGCTGGCCGCAGCAATATGGGCCAGCGCCGCCAAGGGACCGGCAACGGTCAGGAAATAGCTGACCACCAGAAAACCGCTGACCGCCATGACGAATTTCAACTCACCCGGTACCGTTGCAAACTGCTGCACCGGCTCGTCGAAATACATCGTGCGCACGACACGCAGATAATAGAACGCGCTGACTGCACTCGAGAGCACGCCGATCACCGCCAGAATGAACAGCCGGGCCTCGATGGCTGCCAGAAACACATGCCATTTGGCAAAGAACCCGGCCAGCGGCGGCAAGCCGATCAGCGAGAACATCATCACAGCCATGATGGCGGCCACAAACGGGCGCGCCTGGGCCAGACCAGCCAGCTCCGAAATTTCCTCGACGAAACCGTTCTCGGTTTTGAGCGACAGCAAACAGGCGAACAGGCCAATGGTCATGATCATATAGACGGCCATATAGATGGCCACGCCTTCAACACCCCAGGCCGTATCGGCGCTCAGCCCCACAAGGGCAAAGCCCACATGGCCGATCGAGGAATAGGCAATCAGGCGCTTGATGTTCTTCTGCCCGATGGCCGCGAAGGCTGCCAGCACCATGGAGGCAATCGCCAGGAAGATCACGACCTGCTGCCAGTCATTGGAAACCGGCTCAAAGGTGACCGTTACCAGCCGCACCATCAGCGCCATGGCCGCCACTTTGGGGGCTGTAGCGAAGAAGGCAGTAACCGGGGTCGGCGCGCCTTCATAAACATCGGGTGTCCACATGTGGAACGGCACGGCGGAGATCTTGAAGGCGACGCCCGTCAGCAGAAAGACCAGGCCAAAGACCAGACCGATGGAACGGTCGCCAAGAGCGATGACTTCGGCGATCTTGTCGAGCTGGGTATGGCCGGTAAAGCCATAGACCATGGACGCGCCATAAAGCAGCATGCCGGAGCTGAGGGCACCGAGGACGAAATATTTCAAACCAGCTTCCGTGGCCCGGGCGCTTTCGCGTTTCATGGCGGCGACCACATAGAGCGCCAAAGACTGCAATTCGAGGCCGATATAAAGCGACATCAGATCATTGGCCGAGATCATCATCATCATGCCGAGCGTCGCCAGCAATACCAGCACGGTATATTCGAACTTGTTCAAGCCCTCTTCGGTCGCACTCGAGACCGAAAGCACCAGCGCAAACGCAGAGCCGATCAGCACCAACACTTTCATGTAGCGGGCAAACCCGTCTTCAATGAAAGCACCATTGAAGATGACGGCACCAACCGGTGAAATGATCACCAGAACGGCAACAGCGATCAACAGCCCAATACCGACGCCAGTCAGGCTGGCCATGGCATCCTTGCGCAGGAACACGCCGGCCATCAACAGGCCGAGGGCACCAAGTATCAAAACCAGCTCGGGATAAGCCGGTGCGAGCGATGCGAAATCGATCAAATCGGAGCTCATCATAATCTCCTAATGGGCCGCTGTGGACAGCGGAGCCGTCAAGTCGAGCGATTGCGTATAATTATGGACCAGAACCTCGACCGATGGCCCGATCACATCAAGGATGGGCGCGGGATAGAAGCCGAAGAAGATCGTCAGCACCAGCAAGGGCACCAGAATGACCATCTCGCGCGGGCTGAGATCGAGAATGGCTTTCAGGTTCTCCTTGTCGAGCACCCCGAAAATCACCCGGCGATAAAGCCAAAGCGCGTAGCAGGCCGAAAAGATCACCCCGAAAGCCGCGCCGAACGCCACCCAGGTATTGACCTGGAACACGCCGAACAGGGTCAGGAATTCGCCAACAAATCCGGACGTGCCCGGCAGGCCGACATTGGCCATGGTGAAGATCATGAAAGCGACGGCATATTTGGGCATCCGCTGCACCAGACCGCCATAGGCCGCGATGTCGCGGGTATGCATGCGGTCATAAATGACACCAACGCAAAGGAAGAGCGCGCCGGAGACAAAGCCATGGCTGATCATCTGGAAGATCGCGCCCTGAACGCCATACACATTGGCCGCAAAAATACCCATGGTCACAAAGCCCATATGGGCGACGGATGAATAGGCAATCAGTTTCTTCATGTCGTCCTGCACCAAAGCCACCAAGGAGGTGATGATGATGGCTGCAACCGAGAGGAAGAACACAAAGTCCGCGAAATAGGCCGAGGCATCCGGGAACATGGGCAGCGAGAAGCGCAGGAAGCCATAGCCACCCATTTTCAACAAGATCGCCGCCAGTATGACGGAACCGGCCGTCGGGGCTTCCACGTGGGCTTCAGGCAACCAGCGATGGAAGGGCCACATCGGCATTTTCACCGCAAACGAGGCGAAGAATGCCAGCCAGAGCCATGTCTGCATCTGCGGCGGAAAGTCTGCCCTGAGCAGCTGCGCGATATCGAGCGTACCGGCCTGCCAATACATGGCCATGATCGCCAGCAGCATCAGCACTGAACCGGTGAAGGTATAAAAGAAGAACTTGTAGCTGGCCTGAATGCGGCGTTTGCCACCCCAGATACCAATAATGAGGAACATCGGGATCAGGCTGCCTTCAAAGAAGACATAGAACATGGCCAGATCAAGCGTGGCGAACACGCCCATCATCAGCATTTCGAGGATGAGGAACGCCACCATATATTCGCGCACGCGCTTTTGTATGCTCTCCCAGCTGGCGAGGATACAAAGCGGCATCAGCAAGCCGGTCAGCACCACAAACAGCATCGAAATACCGTCCACGCCCATGCGATAGCCGATGACGCCACCAATCCACTCGTAATTCTGTACGAACTGGAAATTGGTATTGGAGGCATCGAACATGCCCCACATCGCCACGGTGAAGGCAAAGGTGATCGTGGTCGTGGCCAGCGCAATCCGGCGCATATTGCCCACGGCCACCGCATCACTACCCGGCACCAGCAACACGAAGATCGCACCGACAAGCGGCAGGAACGTGATGATTGTCAGAATGTTGTTCGCGAAAATCATCTAGAGAAGTCCCCCCGCCGCGATGGCCCAGGTCAGAAGCGCGGCAACGCCGATCAGCATCGCGAAGGCATAGTGATAAAGATAACCTGATTGCAGTTTGACCACCTGGGCGGTCACAGCTTTGACCCGATTGCCCAGACCTTCAATAATCGTCTTGTCGATCAGCCAGTCATCAAACCCGTGCCAGAAGGCGCGGCCGATCCAGAAGGCCGGACGAACAAAGATGAAATCGTAGAGCTCGTCGAAATACCACTTGTTGAGCAAGAACTGGTAAAGGCCACGATGCTGGGCCGCCAGACGGCGCGGCATGTCCCGGTCGCGCATATACATCTGCCATGCCACGAGGAAGCCGATGATCATGGCGATGGTCGCCGACCATTTCACCCAGAGCGGGGATTGGTGCGCATGTTCGATCGCTTCTTCGCCAACGACGATGGAGCCCGCAAAGAAATGCTGGATATGCTCAACATGGCCAAAGAACTGGTCATAGAACAGCACACCGGCCAAAACAGCGCCCGCCGCCAGAACGTAAAGCGGGATCAGCATGACATTCGGGCTTTCATGCGCATGATCAAAGGTATGCTGATCAGCGCGGGTTTCGCCGTGGAAGGTCAGATGGACGAGACGCCACGAATAAAAGCTGGTGAACATGGCCGCAATAACCAGCGACCAGAAGGCGAATGTGCCCGCCGTGCCGCCGACGCCATAGGCCGCCTCGATGATCGAATCCTTGGAAAAGAACCCGGCAAAGCCAAGCGATGTGCCCGGAATACCAACACCGGTCAGCGCCAGTGTGCCGATCATCATCATCCAGTAGGTAATCGGGATCTTGCCGCGAATACCGCCCATCTTGCGCATGTCCTGCTCGTGATGCATCGCATGGATGACCGAACCGGCACCTAGGAACAACAGCGCCTTGAAGAAGGCATGGGTGAACAGATGGAAAATACCAGCCGAATAGGCCCCGGCCCCCAGCGCCACAAACATGTAGCCCAGCTGCGAACAGGTTGAATAGGCGATGACGCGCTTGATGTCGTTCTGCACCAGGCCAACGGTTGCCGCAAAGAAGGCGGTGATCGCACCGACATAAAGCACGACCATCATTGCCACTTCCGAGGCTTCAAACAGCGGGCTGAGGCGCGCCACCATGAACACACCGGCCGTGACCATGGTCGCGGCATGGATAAGCGCCGACACAGGTGTCGGGCCTTCCATGGCGTCCGGCAGCCAAGTGTGCAGCAGGAATTGCGCCGACTTGCCCATGGCACCCATGAACAGGAGCAGACAGACAACTGTCATCGCATCCCAGTCGGCCCCGAGGAAATGAATGGTCGAGCCCTTCGCCCCTTCAACAGCATGGAAGGCGCTGTCGAAATCGAGATGGCCGAGCACCATGAAGGCACCAAAAATACCAAGGATAAAACCGAAGTCACCAACGCGGTTGACGATGAAGGCTTTCATGGCGGCCGCATTGGCCGACGGTTTCTGGAACCAGAAACCGATAAGCAGATAAGAGGCCAGCCCCACGCCTTCCCAGCCAAAGAACATCTGCAGGAAATTATCCGCCGTCACCAGCATCAGCATGGCAAAGGTAAACAGCGACAGATAGGCAAAGAAGCGCGAGCGCGCGGGATCATCGTGCATATAGCCGATGGAATAGATGTGCACGAGGCTTGAGACTGTGGTCACGACCACCAGCATCACCGCCGTCAGCGTATCGACGCGCAATACCCAGCGCAGATCGAGGTCGCCGGCCTGAACCCAGCGCATAATCTCAACCTTCATCACCGCTGTATGGGCGGCATCACCGCCGGCCTCGGCCAGCATTTCGCCGCCAAATCCGGTCTGGATGAACACAATCCATGACAGCAGGGCCGCAAGGACCAGCAGCGAGGAGGTGATGATTTCCGAGCCACGGTGGCCGATGGCCCGGCCAAACAGCCCAGCGATCAACGCCCCGATAAGCGGGAAAAAGACGATTGCCTGGATCATAACCGTCCTAGCCCTTCATCATGTTGATATCGTCAACCGCGATCGAACCGCGGTTACGGAAGAAGATAACCAGAATTGCCAGCCCGATGGCCGCTTCAGCCGCCGCAACCGTCAGAATGAGCAGCGCGAAAACCTGCCCCGACAAATCGTTGAGATGCGCCGAGAACGCCACAAAATTGATATTGACCGCCAGAAGGATCAGTTCGACCGACATCAAAATGACGATGACGTTTTTGCGGTTCAGGAAAATCCCGAAAACGCCGAGCGTGAACAAAATAGCCCCAACGGTCAGAAAGTGACCGAGTCCGATTACCGGTACCATCATTACCCCCTTAGAGCCCTTGCCCGCTTTTGACCTTGACCACCTCGACGGCTGTCGCCGGTGTCCGTGCAACCTGTGCGGCAACATCCTGCCGCTTTACATTCGGCTTGTGCTTCAGCGTCAGCACAATTGCGCCGATCATCGCCACGAGCAGCACCATGGCCGCCCCGAGGAACAGATAGACGTAACGGGTGTAAAGCACCTGCCCGAGCGCCCGCGTATTTGAAATGCCGGCATCAATGGGCACACCGCTGCCCCCGGCCACATCCGGGGCAATCACCCAGCTTCCGGCCACCAGCAGCAATTCAAGCAACAAGATGATGCCGACCAGCAAGCCGACGGGCATATATTGCAAATAGCCCTGCCGCAGCTCGACGAAATCCACATCGAGCATCATGACGACAAACAGGAACAATACCGCCACCGCGCCGACATAAACGACGATCAGGATCATCGCCAGGAATTCGGCCCCGGCCAGCATGAACAGGCCCGAGGCATTGACGAAGGCCAGGATCAGAAACAATACCGAATGCACCGGATTGCGCGACGAGATCACCATGAATGCCGAGACAATCACGAGGGTCGCGAAAATATAGAAGAAAAACAGAGGCAAGGTCATCGTTCTTCCCTAGCGGTACGGTGCGTCGATGGCGAGGTTGCGGGCGAGTTCACGCTCCCAACGATCACCATTTTCGAGCAGCTTGTTCTTGTCAAAGTACAACTCCTCGCGCGTTTCGGTCGCAAATTCAAAATTCGGCCCTTCAACGATAGCGTCCACCGGGCAGGCTTCCTGACAGAAGCCGCAATAGATGCACTTCACCATATCGATGTCATAGCGCACGGTACGGCGGGTGCCGTCGTTCTGGCGCGGACCGGCTTCAATGGTAATCGCCTGTGCCGGGCAGATCGCCTCGCACAGTTTGCAGGCGATGCAGCGCTCTTCACCATTCGGGTAGCGGCGCAAGGCATGTTCGCCACGGAACCGCGGGCTTACGGGGCCCTTTTCGAACGGATAAGCAATGGTTTCCTTGGTCGCAAAGAAATAGCGCATCGACAAAAAGAACGCACTGACGAACTCTTTGAGCAGCAACGCATTGAGGAATTGTAGAAATCTCATCTTCTTCTCCTCACGCCATGCCGCCGTGCCAGCCCCAGCCCGTGAGCTGCAGCACAAAGGCAACGGCAAAAATCATAAACAGCGAAATCGGCAGGAAGACTTTCCACCCAAGCCGCATCAGCTGGTCATAGCGATAGCGCGGTACAAAGGCCTTCACCATGGCAAACATGAAAAACACCATGCTGAGCTTGAGGACAAACCAGACCGCACCGGGCACCCAGGTAAAGGGCGCAAATTCCAGCGGTGATGCCCAGCCACCCAGAAACAGGATGGTGGTCATGGCGCACATCAGGATGATGGACACATATTCACCGAGCATGAACATCATATAGGGCGTGGAGCCATATTCGACCATGAAACCGGCAACCAGCTCGGATTCAGCTTCCGGCAGATCGAAGGGCGGCCGGTTGGTTTCCGCCAGCGCCGAAATAAAGAAGATGATGAACATCGGGAAGAGCGGCAGCCAGAACCAGTTCAAAAAGTTCAGCGCCGGCAGG
>Ga0209344_10001458_pt1 | contig 30669 bp, 29 predicted proteins | sample Cruoilmetagenom6_FD_187293 | JGI IMG/M metagenome (GOLD analysis project Ga0209344, IMG submission 187293) | Oil polluted marine microbial communities from Coal Oil Point, Santa Barbara, California, USA - Santa Barbara Oil Seep Sample 6 (SPAdes)... | ecosystem: Environmental > Aquatic > Marine... | reverse complement strand
GGTCTGTAGTTCATCACCTCGATGCTTACCCTTGGATCAACAAGATAGCCTTGCTTGAGTTTGGCCACGACCGCCTGCTCAACCTCCGGCACCGTCAATTGGAACGCATCCAATTGCCCAATCAGAGGAACGGAAAATGCGCCAGATCCATCAATGTCGAATTCACCGGAAAGGTCTGGCTCACCAAATACAATGAGCCGAATGCGGTCGCCTGCCCCCAACCGATAGGCTTGCGCTGCCGTCTGCCTTCCGGTTTGCACATCCTCTTGTGCCATAGGAACTGGCGCTTGAGACGCACATGACGCAACAGCCAAAGCAGAGATCAGCAACATTGTTACTGCGGAAATCTTTGAAATCCCGCTTAAAAGAACCTGGATGGGAGGCATGCCATTTAACATTCTCAAAATTCCTTGGTCGGTTTAGCTGCGCTTGGGTGTTGTGGAATATCACCCACCATCGCGGTTCCAGCAAGAACCAACCGTAGGAACTCCCGATTTTATCCAAACATGCCTAACGCTGATTTTCGTGCCTCCATGCGCTAGCTGCCGCACAAAATGACACTCTGGCCAATTGATAAAACTTTAGACAAATTCGCCAACACTTCAATTCAAAAAAGCATTTAATTAGTAAAAATAAGTAATAAAACTTCATTCCGAAACAAAACTCAACATAAAATCTTCTTTGCTTAAATCTCACCAAGTCAAACAGAACGACAGTGGTGAGAACGATGCAGAAGATCTCTTTAGTGGCAGCTAGCCTGGCCATCAGCAGCCTGGGCGCATGTGCGACCAGCCCGACGCCGAGCACCTATCAACAAGCGTCCACCATTGCCGTGCCCCCGATCAGTTCCGCAATGGCGGAGGCGGGCGTGGTTATGCCCCCTCAGGGATATCTTGAGCTTTGCGTTCGCTCACCAGGCGAGTGCCCTTCTGATATAAGGCAGTCTAGTTTAAAAGAGCCGCTCACCGCGCAACGCTGGGGCGAACTCAATGACGTCAACACATCCGTCAATTCTTCGGTTCGCTACATTACGGACGCGGCGCTTTATGAAATGAGCGAGTATTGGACGTATCCCGACGGACGCGGGGATTGCGAAGACTATGTATTGCTCAAGCGCAAACTGCTTTTGGCACGCGGGTGGCCTGCAGAGGCACTCCTCATTGGCGTCGCCCTTGATCGCGAGAACCTCCGACATGCCGTGCTTATTGTCGCCACAGACAAAGGCGACTTCGTGCTGGACAACCAATTGTCGTCTGTTGTTGCCTGGGCAGAAACTGGCTATACATGGGAAAAGCGCCAAACTGCTTTGAGCCCTAACGTCTGGGTAGCGCTTACAGGCGACGCCGTGACTCCTGCACCGTTTGAGGCACCAATATTGATGCCAACTGTCGTGGCAAGCGCGACTGTAGTATCGCCCGTCGAACAATCACCAACAGCATCAAATGCTGCAACGTCACTGCAATCTAGTGCGGACCCGATTGTCACCTCCTCCATCTCTAGGGATGTACCCCTGCCGCGAATGCGCCCTTCAGTTGAAGCGAAAGGAATTGCGGCTGCTGGTAGCACGGCGCTGGAAGAAGCAGCTGTTGTGATCGAAAACCCGAAGCAAGCAACTGACGCGTAGCTTTGGAAGGATCAAGAGAGCAATTTTGTAGATATTTCCAATATGTTGCAGTTCTTCTAGTTCCCAAGCGACTTCGGTAGATCCGACATCAACGCCATTGTTTCAGTTTTCATTTTGTAGCGCTCAATACGACACATCTCGCTTGCGAGCATTCATGTAACTTGGGACCGAGGGATTTCGGAGAGACGTGAAGTAGGAAATGGAGTATACGTCACTTAAATTACCTAGAGAGACGCTGTTACAGAGAAACCGCATACATATCCGTAATAGAATGACCGATAGTATCGATATGTAATCCGCGACAATATCATTCAGATGATTGTTGCAATGATCGAAAAAGCGATAAGGGATCTCCGGTGTCGAGGATAGTAATTCAGATTTGGTTTGGTCTTATTTTTTTTGTGGCGGCGTTATCCCTGTGGCCGGGAGGACTTGTGTCTGACCATTATCATATGGACAAGCTCGGACATTTTGGTGCTTACGCTGCGCTTGCATTCCTTCCGGCTTTATTCGGCCGGTCCATGCAATGGCTGATTGGGATAACTGTGTGTCTAGCCGCTGCCGGAATTCTCTTAGAGGCTGGCCAGCTTTTGGTACCTGGCAGGGTACCCTCGTTCATAGATGGATTAGCCAACACAACTGGTGTTCTTGTGGGGTGTCTAGTGGGGCTTATTTCAGTAAAAAGGGGGTTGCTGCCAAAAATCGCGACCTATCAATCGACGGATGGGTGAGACCTAAATCATTCGCTCCAAATTTCCGAGTGCCCGGTTTGGTTTTGCCGGTACGTGAAATTGCTTTGTTGAATGTATTTGCCTAATTTCAGCGTTGGATTTCTAACCTGAAACTCTTGGCGCCCGCGATTTTTATCCTGGCAAAACTTAGTCTAGGGAAAGCTTCAATGCAGAATTTTTTTCTATGGACTCTAATAGTCATTGTTGCAATTGCACCCCTTCCTCTAGGCAGTAATCGTCCACTGGGTTGGTCACTTCTATCTCTGGAGGTTGGTCTCCTTTTAGGTCTTTGGGCTCTGCATCATCTTTGGACTGGTCAATCTTTAGCCGTACCAATAAGACGCGTGAGAGTGCCACTGATCCTTTTTTCGGTCACTTGTCTGTGGGTATTGGTTCAGCTCATTCCGGGCATTCCACTTGGCCTCGCCCACCCTGCATGGACCGAAGTCAGCAATTTCTTTGGAGAAGAAATTCCGGGGCGCATTACCATTGACCCCGATTGGACAGCAACGATCTTGATGCGCTGGCTTACTTATGCCGGTGTGTTTTGGCTTTCGCTCCAACTCTGCCGTGACAGAACCGCAGCCAACACAGCGTTGAAGGCATTCGTATTTATCAGCGCTGTCTATGCTCTATATGGACTGGTTGCGCTCCTAGGGGCTGGTGATACAATTTTGCTCTATGATAAATGGACAGGCAAAGGCTCTCTTTCGAGTACATTTGTAAACCGGAATTCTTATGCAACATTTGCGGGTCTAGGGTTGATTTCTACGGTCGCTTTGATAGCAGCCGCTGGCAAGCCGCTGGCAGAACACGCTCCCAAGTTAAGAGATAGATTCTTTGAATTTCTGTCGCATTCCTTGGCTACAAATTCGCTGCTTTTTTTGGCACTTTTCCTTATTGCCAGCGCGCTCCTGCTAACAGGGTCTCGCGCCGGAGCGCTCAGCGCCGCTGCGACATGTTGTTTGTTGGTTTGGCAATTGGCCCGGGGGGGGAAGAAAAACACCGGCCTTCATGCTGGTCGTACCGCACTGGTTTTGATCGTTGGAGGAATTGTTGTTATCGCCAGTGGCGGCCTGCTAGGAGATCGGCTCGCGGGTGAGGGCGACCCTATGCGTCTAGAGGTCCATCAACAAACCGTTGACGCTTTGGAAGATCATGCAGTTCTTGGCTCTGGTCTGGGCAGCTTTCCTGAAATATTTCCCCTTTATCGGCGTGATGGTACATTGAGGCAAGCATTCGTCGAGAAAGCGCATAATTCCTATCTGGAAAATATGCTGGAGCTCGGGTTGCCAGCAGCAACATCCTTGTTTCTAGCTCTTGGCGGATTGACTTGGATGTGCTGGAGAGGCTGGATCGAGCGAGTGCGTGACAGGCATTTTGCACTACTGGGCGTTTCCACGAGTGTACTTGTGGGATTGCATAGTCTTGTGGATTTTAGCCTGCAAATTCCGGCCGTAACTGTTTCCTACATGTATCTGATGGGAATTGCAGCGGCGCAATCATTTAGTTCGCGGAAACGATGATCTAGTCTCGCGCGCGGGATCTTTGAATAGAAGCGGCTATTCGTTGCGCTTTATCAATGTCTGCCGAAGCATCTCCTAAGAAATTCGCCAAACGTTCACGAGCGGGATCTGATAAGTCAGCAAGAACGCGTCCCCACAATCCCGTCATAGCCGCAGCCAACTCGATTTGATTTAATGTACTTGTCTGTAAACTGGATGGGAGTTTCTCCCAAACTTCAATGCATAGTGTCATGCGAAACTGAAGCAGTTCGCCCTCACGTGGCCCGTACAAAAATGAACGTTCCAAAGCAGCAACTACATAAGGAGAGAAACCTTCTGTTAGGTAGCGAAGATGTGTATAGCGTGTCCACAAATAGGCATCGAGTGGTCGGCGTTTTAATGCCGCCTCCACTGCCAACATGGCAATGCGTAAATCTTTCGGTTTTTCGAGTGCGGCATCGTTCAATTGCAACCGAGACAACGTGAGATAACTAAGCTGACTGTTCAAAGTTGCGGTTTCTACGCCGTATGAGAGGGAGGTCTCTATATCAGCCTCCGCCTGCGCGAGTTGTTCGATAGAGGGATGGTTTCCCTGTTGCAAATCAAAAATAGCGAGGGGTGCTGCTAAGGCAATATAGGCTACACTATATCGTGGAACAGCAAGATACAAAAGTGCAGCGGCGACCGCCAATGTGACAATGCCCGTCATACGGATGCGCAAAAATGCGGACGTTGATCTGAATGTCTCTTTCATCAGCTCAAGTAGTAATCGCTATACCGGCCATAGTAATAGGTAGCGTCGCCGTAGCCGTATTTCGTTTGTTTTTCCATGTCGACTTGTTCAAAGATAATCCCCGCAATATCGGCTCCAAAATCTTTTAGCTTGGCGACGGATTGTTCCGCTGCCGTTTTTGGCGTGTTCTGCCACCTGACGACAAATGCAACCTTGTCTAATTGAGAGGAAAGTGCTTTTGAATCCGAAACAGGAAGAACCGGAGGGGAATCGACAATAACCAAGTCGAAGCGCGCGCGGAGCTTCGCAAGCAAATCTTTCATTGCAGCAGATGCGAGCAGATCTGCAGGGTTGGCGGGTTGTCGCGTCGTCGCTAGATATTCGAACCCCCCATCCTCACTAGATTGAAGCGCATCATCGAGGGAGCATTTGTGGGTCAAAAAATCAATCATATCGAATTCAGGTTTTTTGCCACCTATCATTTTTTGCACTGACGGGCGCCTTAGGTCGGCGTCTATCATGACAACATTTAGGCCTGCCCGTGTTGCAGATGTTGCAAAGGACACGGCTGTCGTCGTCTTTCCTTCATTTGGGAGCGCGGAAGTTATCAAAATTGACTTGGGTGGATTGTCCACGTCCGAGAGGGCAATTGCTGCCTGCAACTCTCTAAAAGCCTCAGAATAGGCGGACAAAGGTTTTGCCTTAACGTAACGATGTGGATGCATTCCAGAACCAGAACTTTCCAGCTCTTTCTCTTTTAGGAGGGGAATAGTGGCAAGAACAGGTAGTCCGAGATGTTCTTCTAGCTCACGTGGCGTACGGAACCGGTCATCAAGATATTCTCTTGCGAAGGCAGCGCCAACACCAAGAAGAGTGGAGGCGATAAGGGCAAACGCCAGATTTAAAGTGGTTTTAGGAGAGCTCTGACCTCCAGGCGTCGCACGTGAGATGATGCGGGCGTCTGCCTCTTGTAAATCTTCTTGCTGGCGTGTTTCTTTGAACCGCGCCAAAAAACTTTCGTAGAGCGTTCGATTGGAACTCGCTTCGCGCTGAAGTTCACGTAAACGAACACGATCCTGCTCTCGTTCTCCGGCAGTCGCGAGGGTTGCTGCTAAACTGCGTTCAAGAGAGGCGACCCGTGTCGCCGATACTGCAACTTCATTCTCTAACCCAATGACGATGCGGCTGACCTCTGACTGAATTTGCAGATCAAGGTCTCGACGCTCGTCTCTGATTTCAACGATGCTGGGGTGGCGTTCTCCATAGCGTGCTCTGAGTTGTGCTTCTTTGCGTATAAGTTCTGATTGTTCACGGCGTAAATTTTGAATAACGCCAGACGACAGAACTTCCGCAACAGAATCAGAGCCAGAACCGCGGCTGACTAACACACGGACGCGTTGTAGTTTTGCGCGGCTGCCATCTAGTTCCGCACGAGCGAGCAGAAGCTGGCTATTGATTTCTCTCAGTTGCTGTTCCGTTAACGTCGATCCGTCGGCATCTATAAGTCCATGCGCGGCGCGATAGAGCTCTGCGGTTTCTTCCGTCGCTTGGACCTGATCTCGCAGGTCTTGAAGCCGTCCATCTAGCCACGCGGTAGCCCGTCGTGCAGCCTCATATTTGGCCTCAAGTTGATCAACTAGATAAGCGTCTGCAATAGCATTCGCAATTTGCTCGGCCTTCCGTGGCGTCTCAGACGTGAAGCTAATAGAAATCACTTGCGTGCGACCTGTCCGTTTAACAGACAAGCGTCCGAGAAGTGCGCGGACCGTCGACATCTTTTCTGCTTGAAGTCGTTCTTCTTCACCACGCTTAGCGCCTGGAAAGAAACCACGGAAAAATGCAAGAGGATTGAGGGAAGCAAACCAATTTTGCTCACGCAATGCGCCGTTGAATTCCGGATCGGCCATGAGTTCGAGTGACTCCGTCACTCTAAATGCCATTGCCTGAGATTTGATAATCTCAATTTGACTGTCAACCGTCGAACTATCTGAAGAAAGGCCAGAGAGGATAGCTTCCACATCTACGACGTTGGATTGCCTTGTCTCTATCAGCACTTTAGCGGTCGCCGTGTAGAGGGGCGTCATTTGTAGCGTTACGACCAATGTCACTAAGGTGATGGAAACGACAATCGCCGCTATCAACCGAATATTGCGGCGCAATGTCAACAACAGTTGTCGCAGATCGATCAAGTCAACTTCTTGCTCGTTGTTCATAAAATTTGACGTCTCTCTAATTTTGTCCAAATAAATGCGATCGTGAACTAGATAACCTTATCCGTCGTGCTTGCTGCTAAAATTTCCATCGTGAACTGGTCAGGACACTATCGCTGACCGAACAAGGTGGCAACAATTCTGCGTCTCTTTCGAGCAATTATTGTTCAGTACAGTAAATCAAAGCGGTGATGCTCAACAGGATGCCACAAAGCTGCGGTGTTTTCGGTTTCAACTGGAGCGGGGTCAAATTCTATCTTGTTTCGAACGGAGAGTATTTACGTGAGACCTGGTCTCAATTAACTACAAACATTGAAACGTCTTAGAGATGCACAAACACACTAGTGTATTTCGGATTGGAGTGGCATATAGTGAAACTACTGTATTAATGAAATGGTCTACTGTACTTCGTAAGCCTACCAAAATAGAAATTGATTTTCGTTGAAAATCGATCTTCCTACACGAACGCCCTACAGGGCAACTAGAGGGTGTTGAGTATGTTTGCAGGGTTTGAAGGTCTGATTATATTCGGCTTCTCACTCGCTGGTTGCACTCTGTTGGTGATAACGAAGAACCTGCACCTTGGTCGTTCTGCGAGAGGTCATTCAGGCGATGCAGTTCAAAGCGCTCACATTGAACCGACGCCACGCATAGGTGGTGTTGCCATCGGGGCGGCTTTAGTCCTCTCATTGTTTTTTGCTCCAAAATCAATGATGGATAATTATCTTCCTTTTGTGCTCTCACTAGCGCCAGTTTTTTTGGCGGGATTAGCCGATGATCTGGGTTATGAGGTGCGTCCCAAATGGCGCCTAGTGGCCGCCGCCGTATCCAGCATATTGGCTGTAGTTATGCTTCAGATGTGGGTTACGCGTGTTGATATTCCCGTTGTAGATGGAATTGTTGCCTTTGCGCCCGTTGGAATTCTCCTGACAATTTTTGCGACAAGTGGCATTTGTAATGCGTTCAATCTCATCGACGGAGTTAATGGGTTTTCCGCCGGCACCGGTGTTCTCGTCGCAATCGGTCTCGCTTTTGTGGCGTACTCTGCCGGTTATCCCAATTTTATTGAACTCATCCTCCTCTTGGTTGCTGCATTGGTTGGGTTTCTCGTCTTGAATTTTCCATTTGGAAAGCTGTTTTTAGGTGATGCAGGAGCGTATTCGCTTGGCCACATTCTGGCGTGGTTTGCTATTTTGATTTTGGATAGACTGCCCAGCGTCACGACTTGGGCAATAGTTCTCGTCTTTTTCTGGCCTATTGCTGACACTTTGTTCGCGATCTATCGCCGTCGCCATTCTGGCAGAAAGTTACATCTCGCTGACCGGCTTCACTATCATCAGTTGGTAATGCGCAGTATCGAGATAGTGTGGCTTGGGCGCGAGAAGCGACAAATTGCTAATCCTCTGACGACGCTAGTTTTGATGCCGCTCGTGGCTACTCCCATCGCCACCGGAGTGTTTTTGTGGAACAGGCCTTTGTTGAGTTTTGTCGCGGTAGTGGTTTTTGCATTGGTTTTCGTCGGTAGCTACTTAACTGGAATTCGACTTGCCTCAACTTGGAGGCGCAAGCTCACATCCGACAAAAGAACTGAGAACCCTTCAGCACCTGAAACTTCGAAACAGGTGGCGTAACGGGGTCAAGTTCATACGCTATTCGAAGTCGGAAGGAGGTCAAGTGGCCCATCGCACGCTCTGAATTTGACGCACACTTTTGGTATTGTGCTACAGCAATTGGAATATTTGGATATCGAATAAGACGCACAGAACCACTCACAACTAGTGCCTTTCAAATTTCCTTCCGCTGGCAAACTTGTCGCCCAACGAACGGGTCAAAGCTCATGCAGCTGGTCGGCGTCTACCGCAACACGGGTTTTTTCCCCCATGAAATCCATCAAAACCCAGATCCGACAATCAGGCGCTATTGCCTCTATCGAAGCGACAAAATTTGTAAATGGGCCCGTCATCATCCGCACTTGGTCACCTGGCTTTAGCAGCTGCGGCGGTAACAGCTTCCCGGACACGTCGCAACGTTGAAATAGCTGAGCCACAAGATCACTTGGCACTGATGCAGGCTTCTTGCCGAAAATGACCAACCGCGTCACACCATAAGTCGAATTGACGGAGCGCCAAGCGCCTTCGGCTACATCAAACGCGACAAAGATATAGCCTGGAAAAATGGGACGAAGTGCGGTCACAAACTTGCCACTTCGTTGGCGGGTCGTAGTTTCCAGCGGCAGGAATGTCCTGTAACCTTGGCGCATAAGGTTCTTGTTAGCGAGTTGAGCGCTGTTTGGCTTCAGCTGCGCCAAAAACCATGTATCCCCATTTTCACCGGACATCGCTTCCCCACCAACCATATTCTACTGTAGATGATACCACTCAAAATTGAACATTCACACGAGAACCGGGAGTTTATTTTTGAAATGTAATGCTTTTGACAATCTGGTAATCTGGCCGCAACTCAATCGGCCAACACCTTACGCCGCCCCTTCAAACTAAAACCATTAACTATAATGAGAAAATGGACTTTTGAGTGAACACAAGGTCATGATATCGTTCAAAATAGAGTAATGATGATGTTTCACTGCCAAGCACGTTCACACTTGTGCCCAAGGTGCCTCAAAGGCAATCCTTGTGCGGTAGCTTGCCAAAAGGCCTTTGCCAAGATGGCTAGGCAAAGGAACAAAATGCGTGAGGACGTCCGGTTCCGGGCCCTGCGCGTGCTTCAAGACATTCCTGAAATCTCCCACGCGCTCTCTCGGAGGCAGTTGGGATCAGCGTTGGCGGTGAGCATTACGTGCTGAGCTCGCTGATCGAAAAAAGCTTGGTAAAACTGGGGAATTTTCAGCTGCGGGAAGATAAGCGACGCTACGTCTACATTCTCACACCGAAAGGCATCGCCGAGAAAGCTGCAATTACGAAACTTTTTTTGGCGCGGAAGACCGAGGAATATGAAGCATTGAAATCGGAGATTGAGACGCTGCGCAAAGACGAGGAAAAGTGAAATAGCTCCCACGCAAGACCTGCCCTATTCGGGTAGCAATTGCAATCAAACCTCCTTGACCTAACCAGTTCCACCACAAACTCGCACAGAGTTGATAATAAGTAGGTAGAAAATGCCTTACGCAACCAAAACAGCACTCGATGTCTGACGGTCGAAGCAGAGCAGTACCAAGATTTGATTTGCATACCCTAGTCCACGGCTTCGCCAAAATAGGAGCGCTCTACATCTTAGGCATGCCGCTGACCCTTCTAGCCAATATCGCACTAGCTCGGACTCTCAGCGTCACCGATTTTGGCACCTTTGGCTTCACTATCTCCCTAGCGTCCACACTTGCCGTTCCATTAGTCGGCGGGCTGCCTATGCTGTTAACACGGGAAATTTCTGGCTATGTGTATCATGACAATTGGAACAGTTATCGCGGCATAATTAGCAGTGCTTACGGATGGGTTGGCAGCTTCGCAGCGCTAATTGTAATCGGCGTTTCGGGCTTGCTTCTCTGGAACTATAGCAACGCGCCGACAGGAGGGACGCTATTGATAGCTGCGCTGCTGGTGCCATTCTTGGGGCTTGCGGCAGTGCGAAGCGGCATCCTAAAAGGCCTGGGACGGCCTGGGTTGGCAGAAGCGCCGACACAGGTCGTACAGCCGTTGTTGTTAATCGTGGGCTACTTTGCACTTGCGCAACTTGGCCTTTCCACGGCTAACGCAATGTTGTGGTGGTACCTGACCGTTTCCGTCATTATATTTGTGATAGCGGCACTGACTCTCATGTGGGTCCAACCTGCGCAGGTAGCCTCAGCAACCGCCTCGCTGGAAGACCTCCCGCAATGGCTACGGTCTCTCGTGCCTTTTGCCATGCTCGGCGCGGTGACGACGGTAGGCGCACAGGTCGGAATATTGCTTTTGGGCTTTTACGGAGCTGACGAAGACGTAGCTTTGCTTAAGGTCGCTGAGCGCGGCGCACAACTAGTGTCTTTTCCTCTAGCGTTCATCAACGCGATACTTGGACCCTATTTCGTTAATGCGCGCAACAGCGACGACCCCAAGGCATTGAAGCGTATCTCTCGGTTTTCCACTTGGCTTATGTTTGTCCCCTCGCTGCCGATCGCAATCATCCTTGTGGTCTTTGGCCGGCCGCTCATCGCGATGACCTTTGGCTCGCCTTACGACGTGCTGGCTTATCAGCCTATGGTGATCCTAGTTGTGGCCCATTTAACCTCGGTCACTCTCGGCAATTCTGGCATGATGTTGGCTATGAGCGGGTACGAGCGCTCGACATTGTGGAGTATGGTACTCTCGCTCGTATTGACAGTCGTAATTGCCATTGCCCTAATTGCCCCGCTGGGCGCGACCGGTGCTGCGATAGCAATCGCGGTTGGAGCCGTTGCAGCGAAGCTATTCGCATTCTTTGCTGTGAAACGCAAACTCGGCATATGGTCGGGGTTATTTTGAACCGAATACGACACCGGGAGTTTTATTGGTGGGAGATTCAGCATGACATTCGAATTCATCGTAAGCGCATTAAGCAGCCGACTGACAAAACTTCGATATGCGCGTTTCCTAGACCTCCGAGGGAGGGCCCGGTTCGGTCGTTCCGTCGTAGTCAGGCAATTTGGCCTATACGATAACTCCAACGATGGTCTGACCATAACCCTCCACGGCAACAACAGTATCGGCAGCGGGACTTTGATCCAGGGTTGCGGCAAGCTCTCGCTCGGCGTGAAGAGTTTTTTCGGCGAGTATTGTGTGATTGGCGTCAATTCCAAGGTTAGCATTGGCCGCGATGTGATGATCGCCCAGGCAGTGACAATCCGCGACACAGACCACGCCTTCAGCCGCACCGACATTCCAATGAATCAACAAGGCATCACAACTGAGCCCGTCGTTATCGGTGACGATGTCTGGATCGGCCACGGAGCCGCCGTGCTGAAAGGTGTTACAATCGGCAGTGGTGCGATTGTTGCCGCCGGCGCCGTGGTCACCAAGAATGTGGAACCGTACGACATCGTCGGTGGCATTCCCGCTCACCGCATAGGTTCGCGGCTTAATATCGAAGCTCAGGAGAACAATCCTTGAGACTGCTAGATTTTCTAGGCTCGAGTACTCCAAAGAGTTGCCCATATCCCTTTTCTTGCTCATGCGTCGGCATCCCCGGGCTGTAGCTTCCTTCCCAGAAGAATCCAACTATCGAGTATAAGTAGTCCACCATGAAGCACTTCGCCAAAGCTCAGCTTTCTCTCTTGCCAGTGGCCGAAAACCCCTTCCATAATTTTGCCGCACGACACGCGCTGGCAATCTATAGAAGCCGGGCCATTTATACCTTCATCCCCAAAAATGCTTGTTCAACCATGCGCTACTCCCTTGCGCGCAATAATCTGTTTATAAGCGGCTCGACCCCTATGGACTGGCACCATTCCAACAACCTAACTTTTGTCGCCAGCCAAGAATTCGCAGCCAGTGCAGAATATGCCTTCGTGCTTCTGCGTTGCCCATTCCGACGCATTGCCTCGGCCTATCTCGACAAGGTAGTTACGGCCAACCGTGTAGTGCGATCAATTTACCCCTCGAAGTTCCGGAAAATGCAGCTCCGATTGATGGAACGCTCGATGTATCACAGCCTATCGTTCCGCGACTTTATTGAGCGGATTTCCCGGATAGACAGGCTGAAATTGAACCCGCACTGGCGCCCGCAAGTCGACTTCCTTCTCTACGACGACTACGACGACTACTATTCGGTGGAGGAATTCAGCCAATTCGAAACGGAGATCATCCAAAAAATTGGCTTTTCGGTCTACGATGCGCGAGACGCCATCGGTCACGACACATCTAACTTCCAAAAAATCGCAGGAAATTTTGCGGACACTCCCGCCGGGGAAGTCTTCCGTCTTCGAGAAGCGGGAAAATTGCCCAGTTATTCAAGCCTTTTTGACGATGCCCTTGTCGCACGTGTTGCAGAAATCTATGCGGACGATTTGGCGTTTTATAGTGGGCACATCGGGACTGCAGGACTGTTGTTCCCCGATGCCCTTCCATCAGGAAGGAGCTAAGATCGTGGCTGCCACCAACAACCGTACCGTCTTGCTGGTTCTGAACTACAAAAAACACTCGGACAGCTTGAATTTCCTGCAATCGTTGCTGGATCATGAGGTGAACGACGCCGACATCGTCATTCTCGACAATGCATCGGGAAACAACTCCATCGACGTTATATCTGAGTGGGTTGAGACTCATTTCCCCAAACAAGGTGATGACTTGATTGGCACAGATGGTTTCACACTCAACGACCAGCGCTTCGCCCCACACGTCCAGTTCAAATACACCAAGGGGCGTATTGCACTATTCAGCTCGGATGAAAACTTTGGCTTTTCCGGCGGCAACAACGCGCTGGCCCATATCGGCCAACAGTTGGGATATGAATTTCTTTACTTACTCAACAGTGACGTTCTGTTCACCGACCGCTTTTCCGTGGCCAAACTCGAAGCTCTGCATGACCGGAACCCACAGGCCTATGTTTCGGGGCCCTGTGTGATCAATATGGATGGCAGCTTCGATTCTCCCTTCCGGCGCGACAGTTTCTGGGGCGATGCCTTCTATTATGGGCCGATCAACCGCCTACGCCGACTATTGAACTTGCCTATCGTACAATTCGATTTCAACGCAATATCTAAGCCGGAGGGAGCGCAAGTCTACAAAATTTCGGGCGCGGCGATGTTATTCCCTACGGAAAAGTTCTTTGCTCTGGAAGGGCTTGACGAGAATGTCTGGCTCTCAAGCGAGGAGCCTATCTTGGGCGAGAAAGTGCTGCAAAAAGGCGGAATGATTATGTATCTGTCTACTACAGTGGTTCTGCACGTGAAGGCCTCAGCACCGCGGCCAAAATCGCACAAGGTGGATATCCTAGCTAACCACTTCCGACAACGAAACTACTACTACCGAACCTATCGCAGCTATGGCCCCTGCCGGATGGCACTGCTGCGAGCGGGCCAGTACTTGCGACTACTACTGGCACAAACTTGAAAGATAGGGACCGAAAGATGCAAGAGACAGCTAAGAAGCGGATCGCCGTCATCTGTTCGACAGATTACAACAGCTACCCTGTGGGCGGCATGATGTCGTTCATCAAAGACGCCGCACCAGAATTAGCTCGACATTTCCACGTTGATTTCTGGGGCGTCGATGCCGGCGCGCACCTTGATAGTTTCACCTCGGGCAAACAGGTCTTTCCAGTGCGCTTCTTTGGATCTGTGCCGACTGGGCATAAACTCATTCCAAATATGGTGCGCGTTGTGTGGCAACTCTGGCGCAGCAGCAAGACGTTGCTAGATGAGAGCTATGACGGGATCTACATCCACGGCATTCCACTCAACGCGAGTATACCAGTACGGGCCAGACCGAAACTTATCAACCATGTCCATGGACTAACCAACCCATTCATGATGCAAGGCCTACCTTCATGGCGGGCACGGACTCTGGCGCAAGTCTACGCCTGGTATCGACGCCGAGTAGTGCGCCAGAGCGACCTTGTTTTTCTAGCAGCCGATTACCGAGGCATAACTACATTTCAAGCAGAAAACCCCGCAGCTAGGCAGATCAAGAAAATCGAAAATTTTTGCGACACTTCACTCTTCGGGACACATGCCATCAAGATAGATCTAAGCACTGAAGGACTAAGTTCCGACACGCGTATTATCGTACACGTAGGCCGGTTCGCCTATCACAAGGACCCATTATTGGCACTAGAGGCAATGCATGCCTACTTGAAGGGAGAGGGGCACAAAACGGACGTTGCCTTAGTAATGATCGGCGATGGGCCTCTTTTACCAGAGGGGCGTGCGCTCGCCACTAAACTAGGGATCGACGACAAGGTACGCTTTCTCGGGCACCGCGAAAGGTCTGAGATTGCAAGCTGGCTCGCGACTAGTGATCTCTACCTTTACACTTCGCATGCCAACGGCTACCCGATCTCGCTGGCTGAAGCCGCACAATCAGGTCTACCAATCGTCTCAACTTCTGTGACGGGGGTGCACGACCTGGTGCAGACAGGAGAAAACGGCGTGTTGATCGAAGGGCGCGACCCAGGAGCATTCCATCCAGCAATCGCCGAGGCGCTTGGCCGCCGCGCCGAGTACGGGTACAGTTCGCTCGAATTGGCTAAGCGTTACACGCCCGAGATCGTGCTAGCTCGACTCTGCCGGGAACTTGCCGATGTCGTCTAAAGCCAAACTCGGCCGCCTAATCGTATTTCTCGGCCCCGACGGCGCCGGCAAATCAACCTTGTTGGCATTGGTCGAGGCAGAGCTCACCACAAGAAGTACGTACTGCCGAAGCTACTACTTCGCACCCGGCTTTCTAAAACGCTATCGCCCGAAGGGAGCTGCCTCGATCACCGCAAACCCTCATAAAGGGCGACAATACAGTTCGCTACTGGTCATCGCCAAAATCACGCTCATGTTGTTTGAGTTTTGCATGGGCATGCGACGAGTACAAAAACAGCATGACATCCTGCTGTTTGACCGATTCATTCACGACCTGCTTGTAGATCCCAGGCGTTACCGCATGGACAGGCTGCGCTGGTGGATGCGGGCAATGCTCGCGCTCGCACCTAAACCTGATCTGTTGATTGTGGTCAGCGCTCCAGCCGACTTAATCCATAGCCGCAAGCAAGAAGTTTCCTTCGAAGAGACCGAGCGCCAAGTCATAGCTTACAAGGCACTGGCTGAGCAGTTTTCGAACTCCCTAGTGATCGAAAATACAGGTACACCCGAAGAAGCTGCGACGGCAGTGATTACCCACATGGACATCTGATGATCGATCTATCGCCGCTAGTTGGAGAGCCGGATGCCGACGACGGGCTAGAGCTCACTTTTCGAGTCTTCCCAAAGACCGGACGCGAACGCTGGATGCTGGAGATGCAATACAGCAAACCTTGGCACTTGAAAACCTGGCCGCGCGTCAATCTTCGAGCGCGGCTAATCTATGCGGTCGCCCAAGTGCTTTCGTGGATTGGCTTGAGCCTGCCACATCGGAAAATCACTATTCCAGTTGCGCCCGATGCGCCGTATTGGAAGTTGCGCCAAGAATTCGTCAGGCTAGGCATTTTCCTCGGAACCCCCGGACCAAACAGAAAATTTGTTGTTTTCGCTGGGAAAGGTAGGGATGAGGTGTTCGTGAAGATCCCACTCAGTTCGACGAGTGCTGCCTTGGTTGATAATGAAGCGGAAGCGATCGCACAGCTTTCCGCCGACCCCAACCTGTCACGGCTGCTTCCGCAGGCGCGGCGTGTCGCCGGACACTTGGCGGTGGAGAACATGGAACTCCGTGGCGGAGGATTCCGCAAATTGTCAACCGAAGCCGTGGTACATGTCCACGACCTTCTTTACGCACGAAGTCGAATTAGCTGTTCCCTTGTCAAAGTACGCGCTTCTGTGCTTGCCGAAGAGGAGGCTTCCGGCTGGAAGGACTCCTTGGTCGATCATTCACCAGCCCACCGGGCATTGATCGATTCCTGCCGATCGTCAGCGGAAGGCTTCATAGGCAAACTCTCCCCCTATCTCGAAGTGGACTGCTATGAAGCGCACGGAGATTTAACCCCGTGGAATGTACTCGCCACCCGACATGGAGACGCCCGGATTATCGACTGGGAACTATTCGGCCTGAAGCCTCGCTATTTCGATCTCGTTCACTATTTCGCAGCAGCGGACATACTATTAAAACACGCCGCACCGAAGGAAATCATCGCCCATCTTGACGCAGTTGGAGCAGGAAGAGATCAGTGGCGACTTTATGTCGGTCTTTACGTAGTCCTACAGGCATTGTATCATTGCATGATATATGATCGGCAGCCTGACCTCCATGTGCAGGCTATTTGGCAGATGGAAACATGGCGAGGCATGATTGAACTCCTCGACACCATGCAGCCACCATCCCTCTCCCATTCGACTGAAATTTTAAATTCATCCCCGAACTAGGCCAACAATGGATTTCACCGGCTATACATACATCTCCTCTGCAATGGTTGTGATTGAGGTGATCGTCATAGGCCTAACTTTTAGGCGCGATCCCAAAATAGCGCTTTTGGCGACGCTTGCCAGTATTGGTCTCAAAGGTCAGTATCTTTGGCTGGGAAAACCATTCTACGCATGGCAGGTCTCAGCACTGCTTGCACTCGCATTCGTCAGCTTTTCCCGCAGCAATAGTTCTGCAATATCGGCCGGCCCAGCTCTTGGGGGTTTTTCATCCGGCATGATGGTCTATTTCACCTATAGCATCTTCGTTTCAATCCCTATGTGGTTACTTCTGACCACAAACGTAATAGATGCCGAGAACTCAGACGTGGGTATTCTGCGAGTCTTTACGCAGATCACCTATCTCATGTTTCAAATCGGCTTATTTTGGTTCGGTATGAGGTCGGGGCGGTTCGTCACCGGACACGATTTCATCCGCATTATCGTCGCGCTTACAGGCTTTGTTGCCTATTTCGCGATCCTACAGACCACAGTCTATTATGGGACCGGTATCAATTTGTTCCCTATCATCGGATCTGACGGGGCGATCCGGACAGCATTCATCCTGGACACCAGCTTTCGTGCGACATCCTTTTCCGGCGAACCTAAACACCTCGGTATTTTGATGTCACTCGGACTCTCAGCCTATTTTATCGCAAGGATCTTCCGCGTTCCACTTGGGCAATATTCAGTGCATCTTCCCATCGTGATGACGACGGCCCTCTTTCTGAGTGTTTCGACAACAGGAATATACTTATCGGCAGTCTCGGCTACGGTCCTTGCCGCGGCGTTTTTCACTCGCCTGCCGCGGATTGATCTTCTCTTGCTCTTGCTTCTTGTCCTATTCGGTATCAATCAGATCGGCAACTTGAGCGGTGACTTCCTAGATGCCCTGACTAGTCAGACGGCTAAGAGGAATATCGAAGTTCAAGATGAAAGCGTGCTTCAAGCCCTATTCCATTTTCCTTGGATTGGCATTCTTGGCGCTGGCCTTGGAAACATTCATGTTTTTGCAGTTGACTTCCTTCCAGCAAATTTCCCACTGTTCCGCGACACCGCTTACAAGGCCAACACCGGATTGTTCTATGTTCTCGGTGATTCCGGCTTGTTTGGCCTTTCCTTATTTATTCTCGTCCACTTTTTCTTGTTGCAAGGGTTCCGCAGAATGCGGCATTCACTCAGCGCTGCACAAAACAAGGAAGCGATGATTGCGCTCGCCCTCGTGCTGGTCTCTCTCGCCAGTTTTCTACTGAGGTACAGCGAAATGCACTTTCTCATCGCTGGGTTCGTGTGTGCCAGACTTATTGCGGTGCGCCATGAGGCTATTGCCGCCGCCTCAGAAAACCCGTTTCGACAGAGCGATGGATTGGCGAAACAGCGCGCTACGCATGTAACTACAGCAACAAAAGTAGCCGAGCGATGATTCAATTACTCGAGAAAGCGTTATCGAAGGTACTACGCCGCTCGGTTGTGCTCGACCAGAACGTGCCATTTAGATACCTCCTCCGAAGAGCTATAACTACGCTGTTTGGGTTGGCCCGTAGCCTTCTTTTCGTCCGTCGACGATTGGTCCTTGGACGCGGTGCAAAAATCCTGGCACCCCATTTATTGGACCTCAGTGGCGGTCTGGTCCGTCTTGAGGAATACTGCCTTATTGATTGTCTGGGAACCGAAGGCGTACGGCTCGGACGCAATTTCAAGCTTGGTGCGTATTCGAGAATAGTTGTAAGCGGATCGATTTCAGATCTTGGCAAAGGCATCTTTATTGGCGACAATGTTGGAATCGGCGAATTCGCTTATATCGGTGGCGCAGGTGGAGTGCGAATTGGGTCTGACGTGATAGTCGGCCAGTATTTTAGCGTTCACCCGGAAAACCATATCTTCGGGGACCCGAACCTTCCTATCCGCGAACAGGGAGTAAGTCGCAGAGGTATCAAAGTCGGACAGGGCTGCTGGATTGGCGCGAAAGTCACCCTCATTGACGGTGTCACTATCGGCAGCAACTGTGTCATTGCCGCTGGAAGCGTGGTCACTCAGAACTTCCCGAATAATTCGGTCATTGGCGGCGTGCCAGCCAAACTGCTCCAGTCTCGTTTCGCCAGAGAAAAGAACAACCATGCCTGAAAACGATCAAAGCAGAGCAGAACAAGATCTCCCTCCACGATCCCAGTTGGTTGCTTCTTTCTTCGACTACTTGAACGCGGAATGCGTCAACTATGCTGTGATGAACAACTACGGGGACTTGCCATGGAAAATACCCTCGGATGTGGATTTCACTATCCCCGCTGAGCTGTTCGCGCGCCTCGACCATTTCATCCTCGATTTCGCCGGATCGCACGATGCTCTCGTGGTGCAAAAATTCTGGCACGGCAATCAAAAATGCGCCTACATCCTCAGTGCAGGCCCTGAAGGGGCACGTGAATTCGTGCAACTCGACTTCTTCGTGGCCTTTTCGACCAAAGGTTGCCCCGCGCTGCTTACACATGAAGAGCTAATCGCCGACCAAAGCCAGCTGCGCAACTTCAGCATTCCGAACCCGGCTGTCGAACTGCTCTTTGTGGCCCTGCGCCGACTGTTCAAGGACGACTGGTCCGAGCGTCACTGCGCCCGGATCGCCGAGTTGCGCAGGCAAATCACCAGGGACGATTGGCTGCCGCACCGCTATGATTGGCTGCAGGAGACGCTGGAGGCTGCAGTTCATGGTGACCTTACAAAGGTCCATCATCGAAGACCTAGTGACTGGGCCAAGCTGCGCCATAACGCTCGCGCCAACATGAGCCTGCTAGAGCGGCTGGCTAACGCCGCACTACAAACCAAACGTATTGCCGTCCGCCTCCGCGACGAAACCGGACAAATTGCTGTGGTTGCTGGCCCAACTGAACTGGTCACAAACCCATCAATGGAGATTCTAGAGCAGGTCTTCCATCGACGGATGCACCTAGATGACGCAACACTGGTAAGCCAAGGAATTATGTCCCGGATAAGACTACCTGCGAAGCTGGCCCTGCTGAAACGCAGGAAGGGACTTGTCTTTCTCCATGTTTCGCCACATCAGCGCCTGAGCCAGACACTCGCGCATTGCCTTGTCCGACTGAGGTTAGTAGATCAACAGCTCGAAGTCGCCGCCAAGCCAGTTCCGATCGCATTGAAAACGCCTACCTACATAATTGCCTCTACAAACGACGTCGTCGAGGCAATTGTTACGCTACAAGCTGAAAAGACAAGCCGCGCAATAGCCAATGGTAGCACCCAGACCAGCAGATGATAGTCGAGAAGAAACAGCGCGCAAAAATTCTACTCATCGCTTATGCCTGCCGCCCCGGCGAGAGCTCGGAGCGGCAGATCGGGTGGCATTGGGCCAACCTCATCCAGCGCCATCACGACGTAACGGTACTGACTCGTGAGACCCATCGGCCTTTTATCGAAAACCATCTGGCAAGTCGGGCCGACGACGCCCCAACGCCCGAATTCATCTATTTTGATCTTCCGGCATGGGCGGCGCGCTTCAAGAAGGGAGATCGCGGCTTGTATGTTTATTACGCGCTCTGGTCCTTCTTTGCGATATTGCGTACGCGGAGGATGAACGAAGGAGGCCGCTGGCAAATTACGCATTTCCTGACCTTTGGTACGCTGATCTGGCCGCAATTTGCCTTTCTGATGAACACAGCCTACCTGTTAGGACCGGTCGGTGGTGGCGAACGCATTCCACTGTCGCTCAGGAAATCGTTTGGCTACGGCGGCCAGCTGAAAATCTTGGCACGCAGGCTCGTCCAAAAGATGCTAGTACTAAACCCGATTTACTGGGCGAACCTTGCACAAGCCGACAGGATTTTCGTTCGGACCAAAGAAACGCTCGAAATGCTTCCAGCGCGCTATCACGGAAAGACCAAATTGCTTCTTGAAACGGCAATCTCGCTGGATCAAACTCAGTTAGATACGCCCATCCGGGACAATGAAAAACTCGAGATCGTCTCGGTCGGACGTTTGATAGCCAGCAAATTCAATCCGCTAATGCTTGAGGCGTTGGCTACCTTCAAAGCTGAATGGAAAAAACCTTTTCGCGTAACCATTATAGGCGATGGGCCCGAGCGCGAAAATCTCGAGGCGCAGCGCGACAAGTTGGGATTGCGAGAAGTCGAATTTGTCGGGAAGAAATCATCTGATGAGGTCTTTGCGGAGTTGCGGCGGAGCGATATATACTACTCAACGACGATGAAGGAAGGCGGAACATGGGCATTTTTTGAGGCAATCGCCTGCTACCTGCCTATCGTTTGCCTTAAGGTGAACGGCCCTGACATGATTGTCGGCGAGGGCTGCGGCATAAAAGTGCCGCCGATCAGCTACAAGCAAACGCGTGATGCTTTGGCGAGGGGGGTCCTTGCGCTAGCGCAAGACCCACTGCTTCGGGCGGACTACGCTGAACGGGCGCGAGCGCATGTCGAACAGACCTACTCATGGGACCAAGTTTCGATGCACATCAACATCACTTATGCAGAGCTTCTAGCGCAAGAAAAAAGCAGCAGCCGATGATCGTCTTCTGTCACCTGCTTAATGATTCCTCTGGCAGTCCACGTGTGCTGAACTCGACCATCTCTGCCCTGGGTGGGGCGGAGACAGGAAACCTACTCTATGTCGGCAGTCAGGGACGGGGCGTCCTTGAGAATGCTGAGATCGACATACGGCGATACTGGTATCACCGAGGCGGACACAGGGTGATCACGCTGATCACCTATGCGCTAAGCCAATTCAACCTCTATCGTGCGCTGTCCCGCGCTCGCGACATTCCCCGCGACGCTGTGATCTACGTCAACACGCTCCTCCCGATTGGTGCGGCACTGTGGGGCAAACGACATGGCCATCAGGTGGTTGTCCATATTCACGAGGTGTCGATCTCACCAGTTCCCCTGCGCTGGGTGCTTACCAGATGCGTGGCGTGGTGCGCTGATCAGCTATTCTATGTTTCGGCCGATCATCGGAATCGTCTACCCATCACGGGACCGAAATCAGAAGTAATACCTAACCCCATCAGCCCAGCATTAATGCAGCGCGCGCAAACGCCCGCTGAACAACACCCCGAACAACCCTTCACGGTGTTGATGCTCGCTTCATTGCGTCCCTACAAAGGCGTGTCCGAGTTCATGCAACTCGCAGCGAGCCTCAAACACCGGGACGACATTCGCTTCAACCTAGTTTTGAATGAAGACCCAAACGAAGTCGCTATATTTTCTAGGCGCCATTCGAGCGCCAACAATGTCACCCTGCACGCGCGAACTGACGATCCAGCCACATTCTATGAAAGTGCTGATCTTCTGCTAAACTTGTCACGGGTTGATCAATGGATTGAAACTTTTGGCTTAACCCTAGCGGAAGCGATGGCGTTCGGAATCCCTGTAATAGCCCCGCCAATAGGGGGGCCGGCTGAGATTGTTACTGAAGGCCAGGAGGGCCACCTCATTGACTCACGCGACGGAGACGCGCTACAGGCCGCAGTCTTGTCGCTTGTTGATGATCGTGAAAGGGCATCGGCCATGTCATCGGCTGCGCGCAAGCGCGCCAAAGACTTCACGTTCGAGCGATATGCCGAACAACTCACATCCATTCTTGCGTTACTCAAGCGGAACGACAACAAGGTATGAAAATTGCCATTCTTGGTACTGTCGGCGTCCCAGGTCGTTATGGCGGCTTTGAGACACTCGCCGAGAACATTGTTCGCTATGCCGAGACCCACAGCGAGCCCGGTGAAGAATTGACAGTTTATTGCAGCGCCCAAGAGTACCCTGAACGGCAGTCACGTTTTCTAGGCGCGCGACTGCGCTACTCGCGTCTGGGAGCCAATGGCGTGCAGAGCATACCCTATGACGTTCTAACATCATTGGACGCTGTCGCACGCGGGCATGATGTTCTTATGCTACTGGGTGTCTCGGGCGCGATTGCACTACCATTTCTGCGACTAATTTCACGTGCACGGATTGTCACTAATGTTGATGGTGTCGAATGGCGACGTGAAAAATGGGGTGGCCTCGCACGACGATTTTTGCGTTGGTCTGAAGCGCTGGCAGTGCATTATTCTCATGCGGTGATTGCAGACAATCAGGGTATTGCAGACTATTTGCGAGAAACCTATGGCATCGAGGCTGACGTCATTGCCTATGGCGGCGATCACGCATTAGCAGCCGGCATTGTCGAAACTGTCGACGACGTCGGACTTAGCCCGCAGCTTCCGCCAGACTACGCGCTCGCCTTGTGTCGGATTGAGCCTGAGAATAACGTCGAAATGATACTTGAAGCCTTCGAAGGAGCTCCGCGATCGCTGGTCTTCGTCGGCAACTGGAACAATAGTGAATTCGGCCGTGCGCTAAAAGCCCGCTTCGCGGACCGGCCCGGGCTACACCTCTTGGATCCAGTGTATGATGCTGGGTTGCTTTATGCCATCCGTGCGGGGGCCTTGCTCTACATACACGGGCATTCTGCGGGGGGGACCAATCCCTCGCTGGTGGAAATGATGCATTTTGGCATTCCAGTGCTGGTCTTTGATTGTAATTTTAATCGCTACACCACAGAAGATCGCGCGGCCTATTTCAGCTCAGTCGCTGAGCTGCGAATGCTGATGTCAACCGATCTGCCTCCAGATAATGGCTCGACCATGTACGAAGTTGCTCAACGGCGCTATCGCTGGAACGAAGTCGGGCGACAATATTTTGCGCTTATGCGCTCACTGCACTTGAAATGAGGAGACACGCTCGATGGAAGTGGAAGAAACAGCCCTTGCTGAGGTTCTTGTTCTTACGCCACAGCGCTTTGGAGACGAACGTGGTTGGTTCAGCGAAACCTGGAATAAAGGCGCGCTGGAGAAGTTGGGCATCACACTGAATTTTGTTCAAGACAATCATTCCTTCTCTGCCAACAAGGGAACATTGAGAGGCCTCCACTACCAGTCACCGCCACGGGCACAAGATAAGTTGGTGCGCTGTACACAGGGCGAAATTCTCGATGTTGCTGTCGATGCTCGGAAAGGTTCACCGCGCTACGGCCAGTGGACGACAATTTCTCTTAGCGCGAAAACGGGGAGGCAAGTGTTGGTGCCGAAAGGTTTTTTGCACGGGTTCGTGACACTGACGGACAATGTCGAAGTCCAATACAAGTGCACTGACACTTATGCACCAGAGGCGGATGGCTCTGTTCGTTGGGACAGCGTCGGTATCGAATGGGAGATCTCCGGTGTCCCAGAACTTTCCGCCAAGGATGCTGCTGCCCCTTCATTTGATGACTGGGGATCACCCTTCCAATTGGAGACATGAACATGAAGATCTTGATCACAGGCGGGGCCGGGTTTATTGGTTCAGCCGTCGTTCGATTGGCAGTTTCACGCGGCCATGCTGTCGTCAACCTGGATGCCCTGACTTATGCGGCCTGTCTAGAAAATGTGGCATCCGTTGCAAATAGCCCTCTGTATACGTTCGAGCAGATTGACATTCGCCACCGCGTCGCGCTTGACCAGGCATTTGCAAAACATCAACCAGATCTGGTTATGCACCTCGCGGCGGAAAGTCACGTTGATCGATCAATTGACGGGCCAGGCGACTTTATTGAGACCAATGTAATTGGCACTTTTCATATGCTCGAGGCTGCATGTTCTTATTGGATCCAGCGCGACAAACCTACAGATTTCCGCTTCCATCACATCTCGACTGACGAAGTCTTTGGGTCGCTTCCGTCCAACCCAGATGTGATGTTCACAGAAGACACGCCCTACGATCCGCGCTCACCATACTCCGCTTCCAAAGCGTCCTCCGACCATCTAGTCCGCGCATGGCATGAAACCTACGGCCTGCCAGTTGTCCTGACCAACTGTTCGAACAATTACGGGCCGTTCCACTTTCCGGAGAAGTTGGTCCCTGTGATCATCTTGAATGCTATCGCGGGAAAGCCGCTGCCGATCTATGGCAAGGGCGACAACATCCGCGATTGGCTTTACGTCGAAGACCACGCCGATGCGCTACTTCTTGTTGTTGAGAAGGGCGAATTGGGCCGATCCTACAATATTGGCGGCGAGAACGAACGTACGAACCTCGAGCTAGTGAAGACGCTTTGCGCCATCCTGGACCGGCTTCAACCCAAAAAAGGTGGTGGATCCTACGCAGACCAAATTGCTTTTGTGACCGATCGACCAGGACATGATGCAAGGTATGCCATCGATGCCAGCCGTATACGCAAAGAGCTTGGGTGGCGTCCTACCGTCACGGTTGAAGAAGGTTTGGAGCACACGGTCCAATGGTATCTCGATAACGAAGAGTGGTGGCGTCCGCTACAGAGCCGCCAGGGTGTAGGGCAGCGCCTCGGTGTAAAGGCATGAAAATTCTGGTCTTTGGTAAAACAGGGCAAGTCGCGCATGAGCTCGCACGACGGTGCCCTGGCAATGTCGATGCAGTTTTTTTGGGGCGTGACGAAGTGGACTTGTCCACCCCGGACAACGCCGCCCAAGCGATTTCTCATGCACGTGTGGATGCGGTAATCAATGCAGCTGCATGGACGTCCGTCGACAAAGCTGAGGCCGAGGAAGCTGCTGCGACAGTGGTAAATGGAGATGCTCCGGGCGCCATGGCCCGCGCTTGTGCAGACAAATCCATCCCATTCCTTCACATTTCGACGGACTATGTGTTTGATGGGGCGGGCTCTGAACCCTTTGTGCCCGAACATGCTACATTGCCACTCGGAGCTTATGGACGATCAAAGCTGGCGGGCGAAAAGGCCGTCCAGGCAAGTGATGCGCACCACCTAATATTGCGAACCAGTTGGGTCGTCTCTCCACATGGGGCAAACTTCATTAAGACAATGCTGCGGTTAGGTCACGAACGCGATAGTTTACGTGTCGTCGCCGATCAGTTTGGCGGACCAACACCTGCGGCTTCGATCGCCGATGCCTTGTACACAGCAGCCCGTATTATGCTGGATGGACACGTCGGTGGAACCCATCATTTCGCTGGCGCACCAGATACAAGCTGGGCAAATTTCGCACGAGAAATCATGGTCGGGGCAAGCCTCCCCTGCCAGATCGAAGATATTCCAACATCAGCATTTCCAACTCCAGCTAAACGACCGATGAATTCTCGTCTCGATTGTTCGTCTTTTAACGAAGTTTTCGGTGTGGCGCGCCCAGAGTGGCGAGCTGGGCTGCGTGACATACTCAATGAACTTGGAGAAATTAAATGAAACGCAAAGGGATCATCCTAGCAGGCGGCTCCGGCACTCGCCTCTGGCCCATCACAATTGGCGTATCAAAACAACTGCTGCCGATCTTTGACAAGCCGATGATCTATTACCCACTCTCGGTGCTTATGCTCAGCGGCATTCGTGAAATTGCCATCATCACGACGCCGGAAGACCAATCGCAGTTCAAGCGCCTCTTGGGAGATGGGAGCCAATGGGGCATTTCTTTCACGTACCTCATTCAACCCCTCCCAGAAGGGCTGGCGCAAGCCTACCTTCTGGCAGAGGACTTCCTTGCAGGCGCGCCGTCCGCCATGGTGCTTGGGGACAACATATTTTTCGGCCACAGCCTCCCTGAATTGCTGGCTGTTGCAGACACGCGACTAGAGGGTGGAACGGTTTTTGGCTACCATGTCACAGACCCAGAGCGGTATGGCGTAGTCGATTTTGATAACGACGGAAACGTCCGCGCTCTCATAGAAAAACCAGAAATTGCACCGTCGAACTATGCTGTCACAGGCCTTTATTTCCTGGACGGTCGCGCACCGGAACTTGCGGCGCGTGTAAAGCCCTCGGCCCGAGGCGAGCTCGAGATTACCGATCTTCTAGAGATCTATCGAGCCGAAGGCACTCTGCGCATGGAGAAGATGGGAAGAGGCTTTGCATGGCTCGACACTGGAACGCATGGAAGTCTTTTGGACGCCGGCAATTTCGTCCGCACTCTAACTGAACGTCAGGGGTTGCAGGTCGGATCTCCCGATGAAATTGCATTTTTGGCCGGTTGGATTGATAGAGCGCAACTCAAGGCGCGCGCTGAGACATTCGGGAAGAACGACTATGGATCATACCTGCAGATTCTACTCAATTAGGTCACGTTGTGCAGAAGGCGCAGTAGGGTTTGGAGGAAGTTTCAATGTCTGTCGGACAAATTGACGTCACAAGAGCGGCGACAGAATTGAGCTCTTTTGTTGGATTGAAAAGCGATTGGCTATCGCTGCTCGCAGAACAGTCCAATTCCAATGGCGGGTTTCTAGCCCTCGTCGGTTTGCTTCTCGCTCTACTCACATTGCTCGCGATCATTCATCCGCTGCGGAAAATTTGCTTGGTCTTGGCTGTATTATTGGTTGCGACAACCGTCGCGTTCTTGTGGCCACAAGAAGGACAGATTATCCAACCCGTCATTCAGGCTGAAACGACAGGACGGCCCGCCATTCCTAACGCCACAAATGAGGAAGAGCAGCGGCCCACATTTCGCGTTACAGGGGTATCGTGTGCAGATGTGTTGAATGTTCGCATGCAACCGGGCTATTCCTCGAGGGCGCAATTATCGGAACATTGTCATGCAATCGCTATGACATCACCCCACTTGGTCCAACAACTCGGATTGGATTTTCTGAATGGTGGTTCATTGAGGCGGATGGAACACGTGGCTGGGTGAATTCCAGATACTTACGGCCAGCATTCGAAAACAACCCGACCCACCAGTTGCCATCAGATACTCGACAACCAGCGGGTCCTGTTTCCCAAACAGCTTGTGTGCCAATTACAGATGTTCCGCTCACGCGTGACAGGTCGAATAGCCATTGTCTTGTCAGCGACCTGACAGTTGCTGAGCAGGTCCGCACCTATTGGACTGGCACGTGTGATTCAAATGGTCAGGCATCCGGATTGGGCGTTCTGAGAACATTTGACGTAAAAAATGGGCGTATGGATTTGTTGTCAATGTTCTTTGGGAGGGTCCAGTCTGGAGTGCCTTTAGTTGGATATTTGAGCCTAGGTGGTCGATTGCAGGCCACCTGTTCTCAGTCCAATGCACTACGCGCAGCTACATCTCGGCCCGTTCGCCAGGAGGCTGAAGCGCAAGCAATAGCGGGGCTCGATCAAGCTATCAGCCTATTTTTGGCGCAACAAAACACAGCCGGGGCGAAGTTCTATCAACAATACAAAAGTCAAATCGAAAGAATGCCTTAGGAGTTCAGGAAACGGGCGATTTGCACCCATCGTCAGCGTTCGCGATGGTAGGGCGGCCACCCGCGCCGAGGCGGTCGTAAAGCGATCCGTTAGAAGACGGCCGTAACGTTTGAGGGTGCCGAGCGACTGAGAACTGTTGTGGTGCAGTCACATTTGCACCGACACAGAGGCTTACCTGACTTGTTGCAAACCCACTTCTGAAACCATTGAGTTTGGGAATTGCGACGCGCATGACATCTGTAGGACTTGGCGTCAGGGTGTTATGCAATCATGTAAACCTCGTCGACAAGCCGGTCGAGCGCCCGATCTCCTCATGGCTTAGAACTTGCCCCTTCGAGCAGCCTGACCGGCCTCAAATAGCGGCTCAGCATTTCTAACGATCTGTGTCCTGTCTGGTTTGCAATCAGCATTGGCTCTTCTCCCCGCATCAGCGCTTCGGTCACAAACCCTGCTCGGATCGAATGACTCGATAAGCCTTGCGTATTTAGCCCCGCAGCTTCCGCTCTTTTCAAGATAATCCGTGAGACAGACCGCACAGACAGGGCCTGCTCACTGATTTTGCCGTATCGGGTGATACTTGGGAACATTGGTCCTTCTCCCTGGTTGAGCACCATCAACCAATCCGCGACGGCTTTTACCGGACAAAGACCATCATCTCCTCTTGCAGGGATCGATATCCACCTTCCCCGCGCTGTCTGGTCTGTTTTCGACTTCTTGAGCATGACCAACAGGCCCTGTTCATCGAGGGAAAAATCTTCGACCTTTAGGGCCACCAGTTCAGAGCCCCGCAAGCCGCCAAAGTACCCGACCAGCATGAGCGCCATATCCCGTCGATCCCGCAATCGTCCCAATAGGACTTTGCTCATCGCGCCAATATCACGCAAATACAAAGGGGCGGCTTGCTTGGGCATATCTCCGTGATGGCGTTCGATGCCCTGGACGGCTTTTCGGACGATCCGTGTCTTGGTGGGATCATCCAACTCCTCGTCCCGATGTGCCCAAGCAATAGCTGCAATCCGTCGTTTGACCGTCGAGACCGCCAACCCCTCTTTGCCCGCGCAGTCACACAAATAAGTTGCAACGGTTTTTGAGGTCGCAGGAATGGTCCCGCCCCACGCTTTAAAGTGGCGGATATCTGAGTCGTAAGCTCGTTTTGTTGCCTTTGCTGACGACTGATCCAAGTAGAACTCCAGGGGCGATAGATAATCTGTTTCAGAGCACCCAATTGCAGATGTCTGCAATATGTGGGGGGTCGAATTGCAGATGTCTGCAATATTTTGATTCACACATTCGATAATGTTGAGGTCTGATAATAGAAGATTATCGGACATTAGGAACCCCAAACCCGTTTTCTGAGTTCATTGAGCTCAGGAATTGCGGTTCGCATGAGACGCAAGCCGTCTGCAATCTGGTCTCTGGGAAGACCAGACCATCGCCCCTCAGTGACGGCTTTCAATCTGTCGTGGAACGGGTCGGTGACCTCTAGGGTGCAAACACCACCCTCAACATCGAAGAGCAGACCTTGGACTGCCCGCATTCGTTTGGCTCGCGGCAGGACCTCTGTCACCAACCGAGCGACTTCCGCCCGTGACTGCAATAGCTGTGACAGAGCTTCGCGGCCCGGCCTTGTAAATCCATCCAATGCATAGGACGGCGCACCGCCTACAAAGATCACTTCAGGAACAGAGTTTTGAATGGTCATATGGAACGATGGTTGACGCGGCTTAGAGGCCCGTAGGAGCGCTGAAATGACTGGCAGAAGGGTTCCGGTTGTTTTGCGACCTTGAATACATAATTCGAGCTCATCGTGATCAATAAGCTCCTGCGCCCTCAGTGTCTGGATATATCGATCACTGTGACTTGGAGAAACGGTCTTGAAGCTACGTCTTGGAACAGGCTTCTCACAGACTTTAGCGATCAGCTGCGCCTCCATGAGGACTTCCATAAGGTCAGGACCGAGCTTGGCCCTTTCGGCTCTGGTCAGTCCTACCTCTCGCGTGCAATCAGCAAGCGTATAAAGATCGTCTACACGTCGGTCTCGAGGGTGACGACACAGCAGCTCGATAAGCCAGCAGAGGATTGCATGGTCGCTCCCTATTTTTGCCCGGACCCTCTTGAAAGCAGCAACAGCCAAAACTTGTGATGCGAGATCAATCGGGAGCGATCCGAAGTCTTCAAACAGGATGACCGCAACGGCCCTCCAGAGCCTCTGTGAGTCCTCCAGGAGACAAACACCTGCTTGGGTAACCAATTCGACGTCACCGCGCCTCAGCGCCTTCTGTAGGGCAGAGCGGGCTACATAAGGATCGATGATCGTCTGTTGCGTCTGTGAGCGGTCGGGAAGCGACTTAATCGCTTGTGAGAGTTCTTTGCGGCAACTCTCAGTGTCCATGCTTATGTCGGGTGTTTTGAAGCATTAATTGAGCGTATTCGAGGTCTCACTTGTGTAAAGGAAAATCGTTCCGCCTACCGAGTATTATCTCCTATCGATCGTTATCCTTGCCATGACTCAGTTTTGGGCTCTTCACACCACGTCCCAGTGAGTCGCACTTCGCTTTTTTGGGGGTTACGCAGACCACCAAAACTTTTGTCCCGATTGATGTCCCGGTATGTGTTCGGGACATTACGATTATCCCGATTTGATCTCCAAAATGCGCACACTCTTTGTCACGAAAAATCTTC